>Ga0114906_1000007_pt1 | contig 144662 bp, 137 predicted proteins | sample MalvirDeepMed_M9_FD_89687 | JGI IMG/M metagenome (GOLD analysis project Ga0114906, IMG submission 89687) | Marine viral communities from the Global Malaspina Expedition - Malaspina viral metaG DeepMed_M9 | ecosystem: Environmental > Aquatic > Marine > Oceanic | place: Mediterranean Sea...
CTTTGACCCGGCTCTCCACTGAGGCAGATGGCTTGTGGAGCCCCGGGCGGCGGGCGAAGCACCGCAAGTTTTCGATCGCCGAAGACAAGTTAAATGACGCCCAGCGCGAGCTGCGCGAGCACACGCTCAGCGCCGCAAAATGGCGGGAACTAAAAAAGGCGTATGAAGATGCCGAAGAGGCCTATGGCAGGATCGATCAGACGATCCGCGAAACGACAGTCAACCGGAACAGGCTGAGCCGGATACGCCGCGTATTCCGGGACATCCGCAGGAAGCAGGAGTTGGACCGGCTTCTCGCTGAACTGGGAGATGTGATTGCCCTGCCGGAGGATGCCGACCGGCTGGTCGCTGAAACCATACGCGCGGATGCCGAGGCGGCTGCCCGCGCCAGCACGCTGAAGGGACAGCTTCTGCGTGCCGAAGAGGCGCTGGAAGGACTGACCTTTGACGAAACGATCATTCAGCGGGCAGCGGATGTCCGGCACGCCTGCGAACGGCGGATCGAAATCCGCAGTGAAAGAGCCGACCTACCCAAGCGCGAAGCGGAGCTGCATGCCGCTGAAGGCCAACTAAAGACCGATGCTGCGGAGCTTGGCTGGCAGGACGATGACGAAGCCAGACTGATTGAGCAGATCCCGCCACGCCCAAAGGTCAGCGTGGCACGGTCGCTGCTCAATCAGAAACGCGAACTTGAGGGTGACGTTTCCGGCAAGGCAATTCTTCTGGAAGAGGCGGAAGAGGAGCGTGCCGGGCTGAAGGAGAAGCTTGCCGAAGCAGGAGAGCCTGCTGATCCGTCAAATCTGGCCCTGTCGCTAAAGAGCGTTCGCGAACAGGGAGATATATCCGGCCGCGTCCGCGCGGCGGAAGAAGGTCTGAAGAATGCCGGGAACCGGATAACCCGGCGGCTGGGCGAACTCACTCCCAGTATCAGCGATGAAGCAGCGCTGACCGCTATACGGGTGCCCGCCCGGACCAGCGTACAGGCAGAGCGGGACGCACAGGATGACTGGCAGAGGCGACTGAAGGAAGCACAGCAGCAAGCCATATCCGTTCAGCAGGAGCTGGACGGTGCGACTGCAGCGCTTGAGCGCACGCTGCATGATGAGCAGGTGGTCACCGCCGAAGAGCTGAAGGATGCCCGTCACCGGCGGGACGCGGTCTGGCAGCTCGTAAAACTCAAACATGTTGACGGTCAGGCGATTCCAACGGATTTGGCCAAGCAGTATGAGCGTGAGCTCCACGATCCGGCTAGCGCCTTCGAGCCAGCTCTTGTCCGTGCCGACGAGCTGGCCGACCGGCGCTTCGATCATGCCGAAGCCGCCGGGCGTATCGCAGAAATCAGGCGCAAGATCGGGGAGCATGAAACCCGGCTCGGTCAGGTTCAGGATAATGAAAGGACGCTGGCGCGGGAAGGCGAGCAGCTCAAGGCCGCTTGGGGCGCGCTATGGAACGGCGCGTCGTTTGAACCCGCAGCGCCCGGGATCATGCTGGAGTGGCTTCAGGACCGTGACGAGGTGCTAGCAGCCATTGAAGCGCGGGACGAGGCTGTCAGCGCGCTAGAGGCCGCCCAGGGCGAAGAGCAGGCGGCAAGGCAACGGCTGACTGGCGAGCTGGCTGCTTTGGGAGTCGATACGGGTGCGCTCAAAACGGACGGCCTGACAATGCTTGTCGAACGGGTAGCTAACGAAGTCCGGATCCGCGAGGCCGCTGCCGCGAGGAAGGCCCTTCTGGAACAAAGCGTCGCGGACGCCGGCAAGCTTGCAACACGCCGAAGGCTGGACCTTGACCGGGCTCAGTCGGCGTTGGCCGAATGGCAGGAAAAATGGGCGCGGGCACTGCGTGATCTTGGCCTTGACGCAGATACTCCCGCCGAAGCGGTTGATGCTCAGATCAGTATTATCGACCAGATGCGTGAAACGGCCAGCCGGATCAACTCATTGCGGCACGATCGCATAGGAAAGATCGAAAGGGATATTGCCGACTTCGAAACTGTTGTCAGCCAGCTGGTGCAATCCGTTGCGCCAGACCTTGCCGGTCAGACGGCCGACGATGCTGTCGCCGCAATGGAGACGCAGCTCAGTACGGCTGAGCGTATCCGGGAACAACGGGAGAGGCAGGATGAGACCGTTGAAGACCTGAAAGAGCAGACCCGACTGCTCGAAGGTGAGCGCCGAGAGCTGGAAGCTGGCATCTTGCATCTCAAGCAAACCTCCGGCGCCGATGGCATCGACACGCTGAAGGCCGCGATCGAACGGTCCGACACTCAGCGTACGATCCAATCAGAGCGGAGCACGATCATGGATAAGCTTCAGGAGGATGGTGACGGCAAATCCGTGGAAGAACTGGAAGATGAGTGCGAGGGGGTAACGCTGGATGACGTTGCAGCCCGGGAAGCATCTCTGGACGGAGAGTTGGACGATCTCAGAATCCAGCAGGCCGCGGCAGGCGAAGAACGTTCCGAGGCGCGCCAGGCATACCAGGCTATCGGCGGCGACGATGCCGCCTCTCAGGCCGCAGCTGCCAAGGAAGAAGCGCTGGCGGAAATTAACGAAGCCGCTGAGAAATACGTCCGGGTCAAGACATCCGCCATCCTGCTGCAATGGGCCATAGACCGCTATCGCCGAGAAAAGCAGGCACCGCTGCTCAAACGCGCTGAAGCGCTGTTTCAGATTATGACTGGAGGCTCCTTCGCCAGCCTGCGTGTGGATTATGACGATCAGGACAAGGCCAGCCTCGCCGGGGTACGGCCGGATGAGAGCGTTGTGCCAGTCACCGGCATGAGCACCGGTACCGCCGACCAGCTTTATCTCGCACTGCGGGTTGCCTCAATTGACGACTATCTCGAACGGGCCGAAGCCCTCCCCTTCATCGCCGACGATCTGTTCATCAACTTCGACGATGACAGGGCAGCAGCCGGGTTCCAGCTATTGGGACAAATGGCGGAGAAGACCCAGGTGCTCTTTTTTACGCACCACCACCATCTAGTGGATATCGCGAAGGTCACGCTGGGGATGTCCGTTAACTGTGTTTATCTGAACGAACAAGCGGCTATGATGACCTCATAGCGTGGTCCACGACGCCGGGTATACGCAGCGTCAGGAGGTTTCACGCGAGCAAGGGACATAGAAACAACATTCTCTCGCGTGCTCAGGATATCATGCATCTAGTGTTTGCAGACCGGTCAAGGGTCAGCTCGCAATCAAATTGGGGAAGTGTTGAGATGATGTGAGACGATCAGAGCCCAGGTGTTCGGCAAGGCTACGATCCAGAATCATACTATCTAGAGTTTGTGCATGACTAGTGAACGAGGATGATCGAGGCATTGAAGATCGACCAAACGACTGACGGCGTGATTGGCTTCCTGTCTCAGTTTTCGGAGGCGGACCAGTCGCTTGCCAGTGATCTGCTTAACGAAGTCGATCTGATTGCGGCCGATGAATTGACCGCCGGATTAACGAGCTTGATCCGCCATCGCGCTCAACAGGCTGCTGGATTGGTAGGTCTCTACGCCGAAAAGGAAGTCCGACAACAAACACATGGGGGGAAGAGGCGGCCTGATCGACTTTATCCGGAAAAGTACCGCAGCCGGAAATGGAGGGCCTATGGCAATGATGTTGTTCCGGTGCCGGCCGGACATGCAAGAAAGCGTGATATTGGAAGCGAAGGATTGGTCGCTTCGTTGATTTCCAGCTTATGCCGAGCTGAACCAACGCAATTCCACAACCACCCAGGCCCGGACCGAATACGTGAGCAGCCAAATCCAGTCCGTGTGCATTTGCTGGTGACTGACTTCATTGGCAGCGGTCAGCGCGCCTTTCTGAACTTAGAGGCGGCGTGGCGTGTTCGCTCTGTCAAAAGCTGGCATTCCCGCAAACATCTCAAATTCGAAGTTGTCGCATTTTCGGGTACTGAATCGGGTATCCAGACTGTAGAAAAGCATCCTAGTCAGCCGGTCGTGTCGGTCGTTCAGGGCTGCCCAACCCTATTCATGGTGGATTATGAGAAGCGTCGGAAGCTGATCGACCTTTGTCAGCGCTATGGACCTCCAAGCGGGATAGATGGTTATACGAGGCTCGGCTTTGGAAACTCGGGTTGCCTCTTGGCGTTCGACCACGGCGCGCCGAACAACATGCCACGACTCTTTCACGCTTTGGGTCCGTCCTGGGAGCCGCTATTTGTTGGCCGCTCGACGGCGAGGCTGCGCAACGGAAAACTTGTCGAAACCCAATATCAAAAACTCCGTTCCAGACTTGAGCGCCTGCGTGAGAAGAGTCTGGCGACGTCCGCTCGACTTTCCGGCGTGCCTGAAAATCAACAGGCGATGGTTGCGGTTCTCGCCGCGTTGAAACGAACGCCGCGCCACCCCACAGCGGTATCCGCCAGGATCGGACTCAGCGTTGCGGAGTGTGAGCGCATCATGGAAAGGGCGCGAGCGGACGGCTTTCTCGGCAAGGGTGATCGTCCGACTCAATCAGCCTATGCTGAGTTCGCTTATCTTCGCACAAGAAAACGGCCTGAACCAAATATTCTCAAGACGAACGAGTCACCTTACTTTCCAAGTCAGTTGAGACCGCCAGTGTAAGCCGTTTAGAAGATGCCGGATTTCGAGTCCGGCGCCAACGTCTTGCTCCGGCGAGACGGACTGAGGAGCAGATTATGCTCCTTTATGAAGAAGCGGCCAATCGGGACTGACGTCAACCACGTCACCCCTTACTGCGCGCGCCTTGGGGTGCGACGTGGTTGGCCCCACAGGGCGGGGATCAAAGTAAATGGCTGGCTGGCGGTCTCAACACTATAGGCAGGAAGGCGGACGCGCAGGGATCGACAAGACAATTCTCGATGCCGCAGTTGACACCGCAAACCGCACGCAAACTGCAAATCCGGCAGTGCCGCCAATCTTCAGTCTGCGCCACCTCGCTAAACTGATCGGCGTCGAATACGGTTTCTTGCGGGCTGTCGTCGCAAGAAGACTGGACACACCGTATCGGACATTCAAAATCCGTAAGCGTCCCTTGCCTGGCGAGCCGCAGCGCTTTCGCCGAATTGTCGTGCCTTCCCCAAGACTGATGGCGTTGCAGCGCTGGATCAATTCAAACATTCTGGCGAACGGCCAGCCCCACGAAGCCAGTATGGCTTTCACTCAGGGCGACAACATTAGATCCGCTGCCGCGCTGCATTGTGGATGCCGATGGCTGATCAAGATTGACGTTCAGAACTTCTTTGAGGCGATCAGCGAACGCCGCGCCTATCACGTGTTCCGAGACTTCGGCTATCAACCGCTTGTCGCTTTCGAATTGGCGCGCTTATGCACGCGGCAGGGCCGCAAAGCGACACGCCGTTACGCCGAGAAATGGATTGCGGATTATCAGCGATGGCCCGAAATCTCAGACTATCACAGCCGGTTTCTTGGGTATCTTCCGCAAGGCGCTCCCACCAGCCCTCAGCTCGCCAATTTAGCTGTCCGTGATCTCGACACAGCCGTTTTCGATATCGCAGAACGAGGCGGACTTGTTTACACGCGGTATGCAGATGACATCGCGCTTTCGACGAACGCTAAAGGCTTTAACCGCGCCGATGCCGGACGGATCGTCAGTCAGGTCTATGACGCGCTCACGCAGTCCGGTCTGACGCCCAATCTGGCCAAGACGGCCATACGCACGCCGAGGTGCCGCAAAGTGGTGCTCGGATTGTTGGTCGACGGCCCAGAGCCGCGCTTGCAGAAGGCCTACAAGCGTCGCTTGGAGAGACATCTGCATTTTCTTCGCCATCCGGATGTCGGGCCTGCCCGTCATGCCGCCCACCTTGGCGGCGCCACGGTGCATGGTCTGCAACAGCACGTTCATGGCTTAATTCTATACGCCAGGCAGATCGAACCTGCCTATGGAGCGGAACGGCTTGAGGATTACAGCGCTGTCCAATGGGCATGACGCGCCAAGTCCGGCAGCATCACGAAGTGATTGTCTTTTTCAGCGCGCGAAGTTCGTGGAGCGGGAATGGGAGACGGGTGTCGTCGCGATACTGGACATGCGTGCTCCGGAGCCGGTGCGCCAACATCAGACACTGTTCGGTCTCAATATCGTCGCCAGCGAAGATAAGGCAGAGTTCGTCAAGGGCCGCGGCCTTTCGATGGTCCGCATCGGATTTCAGATTGGCGGTTTCAGGATCGTTTCGCGATCTCAAAAGCGACCGCGTATCCTTCGCGGTATTCGGCTTTGTTTTTGCGGCGTAGACGGTGCGGGATGCGTCCTCCCAGCCGAAGAAGCCCTGAACCCATTGAGCGCCCGTATCGACGATGTAACCCGGCAACTCGCCTGATATTGCATTGACGCGCACCAATGCGAGATTGCGCCAGTCCGACGGCATGACCCGGCGACCGTCAAGTTGGAGCGCGTCGAACATCAAGTGGCTGTTTTTTAAAGGCTCGACATACGATCTCAGGGTTTCCGAATCGAGCAGAACGAGCGTCGGTGTGCTACTGCGGTTGAGGGACTCAAGCACTTCCAGCACAAAGCGCTCATACACCGCGCGATTTTCGGCGGACTTCTTCCTCGACTGGCTCTCAAAGCCTCCCGTCAACATGGCGAGGGCGACGTGAGGATACGGCTCCCACGACAAGGAGTCTCCGGATTCGGAGGCCGCGGCTTCCAACTGACCGCTACGCCATCTTACAGCGAGCAGAGCAGACTGAGCTGCCCCAAATGCGTTGGCATCAGCGTTTCTTTGAACGACGCCAATGGCGCACAAATCCTGAGTGAGCTGCGACGCATCAATCGGACTGACGCCCAGCATACGTAGAAGGTCGAGTAGCCCGAACTGGTACTTCTCATCCTCCTCATCTTCCCCGGCCAGCAGGACTTTCGGCAACAGGCCATGCTCAGCGAGAACCTGCCGTCCAATCTGATAGGGGTCGAGTGACTCGCCCTGAAGGGAAGCAGGCATTTCAAGCAAAGCGCAGCCAATCCCAAGATCAGCAGGCAAGTGCCTTTCCAGATATGCTCGCATATCCTCGCGAGTTGATTCATCTGCATCCGATTGTTTGTCGGCGCGGATCTTCGCCTGCTGTGCGCCTGTCAGCCCGCCCATTTTGGACTGGTCGATATCCGCTGCCTGCTTCAAACGACCGAATGGCCCGCTTGGCATTGCGTGAAACGCGACAATCAGCCCATCGGACCAGGCCCAGGAGGTGTCGCTCTTTCGGTTCGGGGCTCCGAGGAGCGATTCTATCGTTTCCTGAACCATTGCGAGTGATGCGTCCCGCATATGGAGAACCGCCAGCGGCAAATGCGTATCGCCTCGCGCCTGACGAAGCGCTTCGCACAGTCGGGTGCGACGAGCCTCCTCTGAAGTGTGTTTTGCAAAGTCGGATTTCAGCGGGAACCGGATCGATTGTCGCTGCATGGGCTTGCACCGTGCAAACCCAATTTCAGTCAGTGGCGCATCAAGCGCCGCGGCCAATGCCGACTTGTCCGACCAGCCAACGCCGCTACCGCCGGAGAGGTACCGATTGCCGCTACCCGGAGCCAGCCGCGGCAAAACCCACGCGCCGCTCTGATTTTGAACGGGTTGCAGAGAGTCCTCATTGACGCCGGTCAGCGCCCGGATGATTTCGTAGATGCCTTTGTCTTTGAAAGACTCCCAACGCGCTTCGACAAGCTTCTCGGCCCCCAACTTCCTTACTTCCGACCAATTCGAAACCGTCGCCTTGAATCGGAATCTCGAATGGCGATAGCCGCAGAATCCGCCTGCCTCAGCCGTTCTGGGCGGCATGAATACATCCAGCGATCTCGCCGGCGAATCTCTCTTATCGTGGTACTCGATCGGCCCCCAGTTTCGCATCGAGAAATGCGCGATGAGTTCAATCCCTTTGCCCGCCCTTTCCGGAAAGTTCGCCATGCGAAGCTTGATGACTTCTGTGTAGAGCTGGTTCTTGTCTGGATTAACTTTCGGCGGGAAGGCGACGAGTTCGACGCCCTCATAAATTCCGGACATCGGCGTTTGCAGAATGAGCGTCTTGCGCTCGCCTGACGGAAACTGAACCGTCGATCCCGCCAGTTGCTGCGCGATGTTTGCAAGCAATGCGGAGAAGAGCAGCCCATTACTCGGCTTCGCGCAGAGGGAGGAGTCAGGGGCCATGCCTGTCTCAACTTCGATGTGCTCCCAATTTGCACCATCCTGCGCTGAGGCCGCGATCGCCGTGCGCGCGTTTACGGGATTGTCGCCATAGATTTGCGCCAGCCAGAAGTTCAGCGCTGTCTCAAGATTCGCGCGCTCGTCGGACGTGGCGTCCTCGCCGCCGAGAAGATACAGCGCTAGTCCCCATTCTCCGGAGGGATATCTTGCTCTGCTGTCTATGAAGGCAACGCGCGGCACGAAATAGGCGATGATCTCTGAAAGCCCTGCGAGCACAATGTTCGAATGGGCTCGTTTTCCAGAACGTTTGGCGTCGCACCAGTCCTGCAGCGTCTTGTAGCTCTCAAGCGGCAGCATGAACCGGGTCAACGTCAGGGACTCGGGCAATTCCTCCGGCGACCATGCCGATAATTGCAGCACGTCAGTCTTGGTCATAAATCAGCCCTCTTGTTTTGGACAGCGCCTCAAAGAAGGGCTGATAAAGCAGCCGGGCGACATCATGTTCGGTTGAATTAGTTTTTGAGTCGATTGCCAGCGCGAGCTGGCGGATGCACTGAACAAGGACGCTTGATTCTGGCGTGTCCTTGCTGCCGGCGAACGATTGCTCAGCGAACGACCGGTCAACAAATCCGACAAATACTGGAGACCCGCCCCGGATACCGCGGCCGATGGTCTGCCAAAGCGGTGTCAGCAAATCCCATGCGAACTGGGCTTTATACTCGACGGGGAGAGATTTGTAGCCGCCGCGTCCCGCTTCCAGACCGTGGCGGACGATATGATTGGCGCGAATTTTCAACTGAGCGGCGCGCGCGCCGACAGAGCCGGCTTTTTCGCCGAAATCGAGGCCATTCTGAAAACTTGCCTCCGCGAAGCGATTCAGGCGCCCGATCGTCGGCGAAAGGTCATCCGGACGCGGATGGACGCGGTGCATGAAGTAAATTGATGAAATAGCCGCGCGGCGCGCACCGTTCAGAATATTGTGCCCACGGGCGATCACCGACATTGGTGCGATAAGGATGGAATGCTCTGCGGTATCACCAAACCGCTCGACCAGCGACCGGGGCAACGGCCGCGCTTCACCCATCGCGCCCGACCCGCCGCCGTTGCCTTCATCGCTGTCGCGGACGAGGCAATGAACATCCCATGCCTCGTATCCGTTCCGCCGCAGGCCAGCGGCCAGCGTCGCGGCGACGATCTCCGCGTCGGCATAGCTGTTTGTGACCAGCAGCGCTCGACGACGATCATGCATTGCGTCAGAGGCGACGTCCGCGACACGCGCTTCCATTTCCGCCCAATCCCGCTCGAAACGATTCAGGCCATCGCTTCGCGTAGCAAACTGACTGGCGATGACGCCAAGATTATCACGTCGGTTTTGTTGAGATGCGCCTGAGACACGCAACTGCCGGCCCTCACGATCACGAGAATTTATGAGCGTGAATAGCGACTGCTTGATAGCATCGAGCTCTGCTTCAGGCTGAACGAGGACGGCTTTGACCGGAACCTGAACGTCGTAACTCGGAGACGCGCAGCTGAACGTCTTATCCGACTGCGGACGTTTTTGCGTGACCGATCCGCCCGCCCAGCTCGTCCCGGATAGCATCAAGGTGTGCGGCCCGGCTTGGCCCTCGCCAGCCAGCAAGTCATGCATGTGCGTGAGAAGATGACGGCCCACTCCGAGGTGGCTGAGCAGGGTCAATTTTCCACCCATCCGTCCTGAATGGTCCGGGCCGGGCGCGTCATAAAAGAGGCCGAACGCAGCGCCTGAGGGGTTCGCCGGCAGAAGCGTGCGGTAGTCCTTGATTAGACCGCTGGAGCCGCCGAGAAGATATCCGTCGTCGATCTGAAAATCGCTGGCGACAGCAGCCTGTGTCTTGACCAGCCAATTGTAGTGGGCAAGCGCGAGATCGGTCACGACAGCGAGAATGATAGCCAGGGCGTTGGAGCGAACGGGCAGCGCCTCATTTGAATTGGCCCTGAACACGGTGAGCCGGTCCTGCAAGGCGGTTTCAACTGCTGGCAGCAATTGGTCGTAGAAATCAGTGACGATCAGCTCGCGGGCGATGTCCTGAAGCACCGCAGCCGCGTCCGCATAGGCAGCGTCTTCGAATTTCGGCTGCGAATCGGCATCCTCATCCTCGGCGATTGCGGTCGTCTTGGCGTAGCGGTTGATCGCGCCGGCGACCTTTATGACTTCAAGGAATTCTCTCGCATTGCCAGGCTCCTCCAATGTGAACGGCGCATCGTCCTTTTTGCTGTCGAGCCGTTTTCGCCACAGATCGTAGAGAATACTGCCGGCGGTAAAGGGCGTATCCCGGTAAAATTCTCCGAGCGCTCGCGACTCATTCTGCAAGATCGCATAAATCGTGCCGATCAGCCGGAAGAAGGTGAAAAAACTAGACTGCCACTTCGCATTCACGGGTTTGCGGAATTGGGCGCCGCTATGACGGCGCAAGGCTTCGGACGACTTCAAACCGATGCTCGGCGCGTAGGTATCCTGCGAATCCCCCATGATCTGGGCGCGCGGCGAAAAAATGTCGTCAAATGACTTCTGAACGCCGTCGACCTCGTCGACGATCACAAGGTCGAATTCAAACTGTAGCAGCTCAGGGAATGAAAGGCGTTTTCGTGTCGTCCAGGGGTCAGGCCGCATATGGACGAATGCCGCCGGCGTCATGATCAGAACCTCGGCCGTCACCGCATCGCGCGCCTGGGCTTGCGCCGGACAGACCGCCCAGAGCGGACATGATGAGGCGTTCACGCGTTCGCCAACGCGATCGGCATCCGCCTCGTCCGGATCGTCCTCGCTTGGCGGCGCCTGATAGATCGCGTGGCACTGCTTCTCCCGAAAACCGGGATGACGCCACTCGACCTCTGTCTCCCCTGCGATTACTTCCGGCGCCTCCTGATGCCCGTCGAGAGGGCAGGCCGTCGAGAACCCCGCGGCGAGATCGCCGAGCTGCGACAAATCCCAATTCGACTGCGATACGCTGCGCTGCCAATGCAGCGACTGAAGATGCGTTTCTCGGTTCCGCCAACTGGCGACGACCGTCGCGGCGATTCCATGGCGGCGAAGACGCGCCATGAGCGCGGCGGCCTGCATAGTGTCGTTGGCGAGCATGGCGATCCGCTTTTTCTGCGGGCCAAGCGTGAGCGCATAAACCAGTCCGGCGACAAAGGTGGACTTGCCCGATGAGAGCATCCCGACCAGATGCGTTGCACCGTTCAGCGTGAACGTTTCGCCGTCATAGAAGTCGGTGATGTTTTCTGTTTTCAGCTTTTTCAACCGCCGCTTCAGGTTGAGCGGAGGAAGGCTATCGGACGGCCAGTCGGCCTTCGCTTCGCGGGCATCGATTTCGGCGGCGATGGCGAGCATGTCCGAAAAACGTACCTGGATGGGCGGGTTCTTCGCTCTGCGCGGCAGTACATAGCGATCAACGGCCTGCCGTTCCTGTGAGACCGTCGGTACCTTGTAAGCCAGTTCCGTCTGCCCATGGTCGAGATAGACCTTCGCGTCGCCGGGCTTGGCGATTGTGTGCCGGCGTTCGGTCCAGGGCGCGTGGCGGCCGAGCGTGTCGAAATATACGTCAAGCAATTGCGCGTCCGCCGACCTTCTCTGACGGACGATGTTTTCCCGGGCGTCGAAGGCGGTGATGTGTTCGGGCTGCTCACGATGCAGCCGCAGTGCGTCCATCCAGGCGGACACGGATCCGAACCGGGCGGTCAAATGGCGCAGGGTAAAGAGCGCCTGCCCTGCGCCCGTATCCGCCGTATCGGGTAGGAGTGCAGGGTATCCCATCATAAGCGACGGGATTGAGCGCACGGGTTCTGACTTGATGTGAAGGTGCAGAAATGCCAGACACAGTTCCGTCTGCCCGAGGAGCCGCAAGTCTGAGCGATCCTGATATCTAACCTCTGGGTCGATGCGCGCGAGCGCTTCGACGTAGAGGTCAAGGTAGGTGTCGAGGGAACGCATGACTTAGATCCCCAGCTCTTTTAGTAGTGAAGAAACCGTCCGCAGCTTCACCGGCGAAGACGTATCAGCGGCGCGCAGCGTGTTGAACCGCCTCGCATAATTGGAAGACGCCGCCAGCACGTAATCAGCGACGACGAGGTAGCAATCGTGGCTCGTTGTGTAGCCTTTGAACCCATCAAACCGTTTCGCAAGGGCGTATGGAGAAAGGTAGTCCTTCACATCGACGGCGATCTTGCGCGCACCGTCTGGCGACGCTGCGGCGATATCCACCATGTCGAGCTTCGGCCACAACTCACTCGTCCAGCCCGCCGCATCCAGAGCGCCTGCAAGTTCAAGTTCCGCTCGGCCGGGCAGACACCAGTATCGCCGAAAAGGCCGCTTCAGCTGCATCGCGCCTGGCCGCCATGGACGCGTGTCGCGCTCGCCGCTGCGGGCGGCGTTTATCGCAGCAGGGTCACGACTTTCTGTGTGGAACCCGCTTCTCTGCCGGCGAAGCAGGGTGCCCGTCACTTTGCAAAGGGGCAGCTGACCATTGATCGCAAAGCTTTCCGGAATCGGCTGATAAAAAGACGAGACCAGCGCGTCGATATTGCTCTCGCTGGCCAACATCGGCGCCGATGTCAGCGTTTCAGTCCACGACGAAAGGACAGGGTTTAGGATGACGCCGCGGCGGAAAGCGACGTAGATCGCCTGTCCGTCGTGACGGGCTCGGCAGATGTCCATCAATTGACTATAACCGGCTTGCTCGGTGATTTCGTCTTCCGGCGCTCGTCCCGGCGCGGCGAGGTCAGCGCAGTCGGGCGTCGTCTCGCCATCATGGATAAGTCGGCTGGCGGTAAAATCGCCTTCCGGGTCCCAACTCATGTCGATGCCCCACTCATAGAGCGGCTTTAATGCGAGCGTTGTCAGGCCCGGTAGATCGGTCGGCCACCGGTCATCGTCGCCAAGCGCTCGCTGAGCGCTGGCGATGTCGAAAACGCGTTGCAGCGTTTGCGGATAGCCGTCCTTCAACCAGCCATGGCGGTCGATTTCCGCCTGCACGTCGCAGAGTGCCCGCGCAATAAGGCTCAGCATGTCGTTGTCGGACCGCTTTCGGCTCGCGCCGCCCTCAAGAGCGATCAGCTCCGCCCAGATCGCATCCGGCGCCTCCGCTCCCGGTTTCAAATATCGGTATAAAGATGCACGGCCGATTTTCAGCGCATGGGCCGCAGCCGATTTCCAGCGGCGACCATAGCCGAGTCTTTCCGAGAAAAGATGCTCGCAGCGTTCAGCGAATGAAGATGACGGCATATCTCCGCCCCATTGATACAGTTGAGACGCTTTATATGCCATACTGTATCAAGTGTCCAAATAAATTGGCTTTGCTGTCGTCGCGACATTCAGTTTGATAAGAAAAAATATAGAATAATCCATATATATAACAAAACATATATATAATGGGCGATATAGATCAAAACGTATAGATTTTGAAAGCTTTCTATGATCATGTGAAGGCTGTAGCAGCCGAATCACTTTGAAGAAGAACGAGCCTTGGACGCGATTTTTGAAGATCTTGAACGCGAATTGAAGACTTTGGAGCGTGGCGCGCCGCCAGAGAATGCAAAGCTTGCAGGATATGGCGCGCTACTAGCGGCCTTCGATCTCGCCGCGCCGCCGCCCCAGACAGTCTATGCAAGCCTTCCGGTTCATCGCAAAGGAGACGCGCCGGGCTGGGCGCTGGTATCCGTACAGCAGGCACCTGCGCCGACATTTGAAAGTCATCTGACATTCGCCCTTCGCTATGAGGGCGTGGACCTTGCAATCCTGAAAAAGCTTTTTGAGGCGACCGGGCCGGAGCCGGTCGCAGCGATGGTTCGCAATGCGCCTACCGGGCAATATGCGAGGCGGGCCTGGTTCCTCTATGAATGGCTAACAGGCGACGTGCTGGATTTGCCGGACGCTGGCGCAGTTCCGTACGCGCTCGCCATCAATCCGGATCAGCAATTGGCGCGCGACAATACGGTCAATTCGTCTCGCCACAAGGTGCGGGACAATTTACCGGGCTCCAGGCAATTCTGTCCGCTGGTCAGACGGACCGACAAGATCACCGCAATGCTGGCGCGCAACCTGTCAGAGGAAGCAAGACAGGTCGTCGCCCGTATTCCGACCGACGTGGTTGCACGTGCCTCGGCGTTTCTGCTGCTGAAAGACTCGCGGTCCAGCTTTGCTATTGAAGGCGAGACGCCTCCGCAGGATCGGATTCAACGCTGGGGCCGGGCGATTGGCGAAGCCGGCAGGAACCCACTCAGTCATGACGAACTGCTTCGCTTGCAGCGCATCGTTATCGGCGACCAGCGCTTTGTGCATATGGGATATCGCACCGAAGGCGGTTTTGTCGGTGAACACGACCGGCGCACTCAGGCGCCTTTGCCCGATCACATCAGTGCGCGCCATCAGGACTTGCAAGACCTGATGGAAGGCTTGATCGCGTTCGTTCATGACTTTACCGTTGATCTCGATGCTGTTGTTGCAGCGTCGATCGCGGCGTTTGGATTTGTCTATATCCACCCGTTCGAAGACGGCAATGGACGCATTCATCGCTACCTGATTCATCATCTCCTCGCCAAAGCGGGGTTCAACCCGCCGGGCGTCGTGTTTCCGATTTCAAGCGCGATCGAGGGCCGAATTGATGAGTATCGCCGCGTGCTTGAGACACACTCATCGGCGATCTTGCCATTGATAGAATGGAGGGCGACAGAAACGAACAATGTCGAAGTCTTGAACGAGACAGCGGACTACTATCGCTATTTCGATGCCACGCCCCATGTCGAATTCCTCTATGATTGCATCGCTCAAACCATTGAGGTGGACCTGCCACAGGAAGCCGATTTCCTTCGCCGCTACGATCAGTTTAGGCGTGCGATAACAGGACTGGTCGATATGCCCGACCGTACCATCGATCTCCTGTTCCGTTTCCTTCAACAAAATGATGGTCGCCTGTCAAAACGCGCTCGAGCGGGGGAATTCCAAGCATTCACTGAAAAGGAGGTTGCCGACGTTGAAGCCATCTATGTCGAAGCTTTCGGGAAACTTTGAAGGGAGTCGCTCGCTCCCAGCATGTCGGTTGAAGGAGTTTTTCCTTTCTGCCGACGTGATGGGAAAACCTCCAAAATTATTTCTGTCCCCAGCAGGAAGCTGCTTGGAACGAAGATCGGGACCTGTAAGCAGCGTCTGTTTGCGGGATGGAGTGATCGTTGATTCTGAGTAAAGCCCGTATCGGCGATGCATCCCGCGAACTCCCGTAAGAACGTGCCACGAGTCATTGCGGCCGAAGGTATGGTGGTACTTTCAGCCAGTAGAGGCGGCATGTACCGTGACTCCAACAAAATTCCTTCTCGGCCAGTTTCTGCTGACGCTGTTTCTGATCACATCCTCGGTGTGGATCGCGACGCAGTGGGTTGCTGGTGTTCTTGACCATCAGCCTCGTTTGGGCGGGGCCTGGTTCGAGCTTGCGGGTCATCCGGTCTACAAACCCTGGCGGCTGTTCCAGTGGTGGTATGCCTATGATGCCTACGCGCCGGATGTGTTTGCGCGTGCGGGTTTGATCGCCTCGCTGGGCGGCATCGCCGGGATTGTGATGGCGATCATCGCATCGCTCTGGCGGGCTCGGCGCGAGAAGAATGCGACAACGTATGGCTCGGCGCGCTGGTCATCGGTTGGGGATGTTCGGCGATCTGGTCTGCTTGGTTCGTCAGGTGTGGTGCTGGGACGGTTCAAAGGGCGGTATCTCCGGCACGCAGGCGCCGAGCATGTCATGGCGTTTGCGCCGACCCGGTCCGGCAAGGGGGTGGGGTTGGTGATCCCTACCCTTCTTTCCTGGACAGGCAATGCGATCATTCATGACATCAAGGGAGAGAACTGGGCGCTGACTTCGAAATGGCGATCGAGCTTCTCTCGCTGTGTCCGTTTCGATCCGACGGATTTGTCGAGTTCAAGGTTCAATCCGCTGCTGGAAGTTCGGCTTGGTGCGCACGAGGTGCGAGATGCGCAAAATGTGGCTGATATCCTGGTTGATCCGGATGGGTCTCTGGAACGGCGTAGCCATTGGGACAAGACGGCGCATTCACTGCTCGTTGGTGCCATCCTGCATGTTCTCTATGCCGAAGATGACAAGTCGCTCGCGGGCGTGGCGACATTGCTCTCTGATCCAGCCCGGCCGATCGATGACACGCTTGAGCGCATGCTTGAGGCGAACCATTTGGGGAGCCGTGACCGGCCATTGACGCATCCTGTTGTGGCGGAAGCGGCGCGGGAGCTCCTGAACAAGTCTGAGAATGAAAAGTCATCGGTCGTGTCGACGGCAATCTCGTTCCTGGGGCTGTACCGCGACCCGGTCGTCCAGAGAGCGACATCCGGCTCGGACTGGCGGATTGAAGATTTGTTTAGGGGCGAGAGGCCAGCATCCCTCTATCTGGTCGTTCCACCCTCTGATCTTTCGCGGACCAAGCCGTTGATGCGGTTGATCCTAAATAAGATTGCACGGCGACTGTGCGAAGATCTGCCAATTGGACAGGAACGCCGGCAAACCCTCCTGATGCTTGATGAGTTTCCAGCGCTGGGGCGGCTCGACTTCTTCGAGAGTTCGCTCGCCTTCATGGCAGGCTATGGGATCCGCGCCTTCTTGATTGCGCAGTCGCTAAACCAGGTCGAGAAGGCCTACGGGCAGAACAATTCTATCCTCGACAATTGCCATGTCCGGATCGCATTCGCGACCAATGACGAGCGTACGGCCAAGCGTATTTCCGACATGCTCGGAACCACAACGGAGCAGCGAAACCAGAAGAATTATACCGGGCACCGGCTCGCGCCCTGGCTAAGTCATGTCATGGTCTCCCAGCAGGAAACCCAACGCCCGCTCCTGACACCCGGCGAGGTGATGCAGATGCCTGCCGATGACGCGCTGATCTTCCTGGCGAGCCATCCGCCGATCCGCGCTAAGAAACTCCGCTACTATGAAGATCGGAATTTTATCGAGCGAGTTGGCGCACTGCCGATTGCTGCTGCCGGTGCGGATACGTCTCGGCTGGGCGGATATCATCGATCTGGACCATCGCCCTCGGACGGTAATTCCGGCGGGCTGGCGCGAGCGGTGGGACCGGACATCGGCGATGAGGAAGAGATCTCGCAGGATATTGAGACGGATGAAGAACACGCGCCGCAGCAGCGCGGCGGCATTCAGGACCAGATCGCGCGCTACTACCTTCAAGTCCAGGAAAATGGCGGACGGGAGCTTTAGGACATGGCGCGCAATCCAAGGCTTCATATCCGCGTCTCCGAGACGAACCATCGCAAGGTGAAGCAGTTTTCCGCCGAGCATGGTGTCCATGTCGGCACGCTGATCGATGAGGCGCTGACCTTACTGTTCACACCACCTAAGGACCGGCCAGATTCCGCGATCATCCAGCGGCTGGAACGGGTCGAAGACCAGATCGAGAAGCTAGAGACCGGCACCGCGTTCCAGACCGACCTGCTAATCGAGTTCATTTTCGAATGGCTGAGACAGCGCCCAGGCAAGAACCCGCTCGAGACTCCTGCAGATGCAGCGCGCGCGCGAAGTGAGCTCGAAGCGCTGACCAAGCGCGTCGTCGAGCGCTCCAACCCGCACATCTGGAACTGATCATTCAGGCAGCTGCGTCGAGCTGGCCGGATTCCAATGCCTGCCGGAACTCCGCGGCATCCTGCACTGACCTGAACATGTAGCTGGCCGTGTGCTCGCCTTTCTCCAGATGGCTATGCGAGCGCCATTCGGGGCCGATATTGGTGTTGAGCCAGGCTGCGATGATGTCGAGGCGCTTGCCGAGACCGAAGGGTGGGATTGGCAATTCGACATGATGCGGGAAGTCCCGCGCATCCTTTTCTGCCATGAGAACGGATTTGTAGCGACCCATAGGCTTCTCCTTATTGTTCTCTTTTCGTTCTTTTCCTGCTTTCCGCTCCGATATCAATCGCTGCGGCGCGATTTTCTGTGAATTGCCCCTCTGCGTCCTCGGACTTCCCGCAGGCGCCTTTCGTGTCCCCCGGCCCCAACTGTGCGGCGGTAATTGATGCCCTGATGCTGGTCCCATCACTGATGAGGACCACGCTCTGCCATGTCTGCCCTGCCCCAACCCAGCGAGACCGAGACCCGCCGCACGGCGATGCTCCGCACGGCTTTTGATGGTCCGGTTGGGGCAGCACTGGCCGCTCCCGATACAATCGAAATCCTCGCCAATCCCGACGGCTCGGTCTGGGTCGAGAAGGCGGGCTTTGGTTTGCGCTGTGCATCCGAGACGCTCGGCCGCGCCGAACGCGAGCGGATCATCCGGCTTGTCGCCTCCTCCGTCGGAGAAGCCTGCGACCGGTCCTCGCCGATTGTGTCAGCCGAATTGCCGGGCTCAGGCGAACGGTTCGAAGGCATCCTGCCGCCAATTGCCGAAGCGCCCTGCTTTGCGATCCGCAAACCTGCCGGTTGTCCGATTGCTCTTGATACCTATGTCGAGACCGGCGCGCTGACACCCGCTCTCTGCGCCGGACTGCGCCAGGCGCTGGAAGACCGGCTTAACATTGTTGTCGCGGGCGGAACCTCGTCGGGCAAGACGACCTTCACCAATGCGCTCCTGTCTGAGCCCGCTCTGGCAGACGACCGGATTGTCATCCTGGAGGACACCCGCGAACTCCGTTGCTCAGCAGAGGACGTGACTCAGCTCAGGACGCACCGGTCCGGCATCACACTCCGCGATCTCGTGCGCTCAACCATGCGGCTCCGACCTGACCGGATCATCGTCGGCGAGGTGCGCGGCGGCGAGGCGCTCGATCTCCTCAAGGCCTGGAATACCGGCCATCCAGGCGGAATCACCACGCTTCATGCAAACTCAGCCTCCGGCGCACTCACGCGGCTCGAACAGCTGGTCGAGGAAGCGACGACTGCCCTTCCCCATGCCCTGATTGGCGAAGCGGTCGACGTGATCGTCTTCATGTCCCGCGCGAGCGGCGCGCGCCGCGTCGAGCAGGCACTCCGGATTACCGGCTTTGACGGCGCCGAATACCGGACCGAGCCGCTGGCTGCCCCTTTTCTCAACATTGTCAATTAAGGAGACCGACCGATGTTCTACGACCAGATAAAGGCCCTCAACCGATCGCTTCACGCCGGCGTACTGCTGGCTTCGGTGAGCGTGTTATCGCTCCCCGCCCATGCCGCGGGCACGGGCATGCCCTGGGAAGGCCCACTCGACCAGATCCTGCAATCGATCGAAGGCCCTGTCGCCCGGATTGTCGCGGTGATCATCATCACGCTGACCGGGCTGACGCTGGCCTTCGGGGAAACGTCAGGCGGGTTCCGCAAGCTGATCCAGATCGTGTTCGGCCTCTCGATCGCCTTTGCGGCCACATCGTTCTTCCTGACCTTCTTCAGCTTCGGCGGCGGCGCGGTGCTCTGATGCTCGATGGCTACGAGATCCCCCTCCACCGCTCGCTCGCCGAACCCATCCTGATGGCCGGCGCGCCACGTTCGGCCGCCATCGCCATCGGGACGCTGTCAGCCGCTTTGGCCCTCGGCCTCCGGCTCTGGATACCGGGGCTTGTGGTCTGGGTGGCGGGACACTCGCTAGCCGTCCTCATGGCCCGGTCCGATCCGGATTTTCTCGCCGTCGCAATCCGGTCTGCCCGTCACAAGGAACATCTTTCATGCTGAACCTTTCCGAATACGCGGCGAAACCGGCACACCTCTCAGACTACCTCCCCTGGGCGTGCCTCGTCGCGCCGGGCGTCGTCCTCAACAAGGACGGCGCCTTCCAGGCAAGCTTCCGCTATCGGGGCCCCGACCTTGAAAGCTCGACAGAAGCCGAACTCGTTGCAGTCACTGCACGGGTCAACAATGTTCTCCGCCGGTTCGGGTCCGGCTGGGCGCTCGTCTTCGAAGCGGTGCGGGCGGAAGCCGTATCGCTAGAGGAAAGCTCTTTTGAATGCCCGGCAGCCTGGCTGATTGAGCAGGAACGACGCGCAGCCGCCGAAGAGACCGGCGCCCAGTTCGAGAGCGCCTATTATCTCACTCTGCTCTGGCTCCCGCCGGCCGATGCGACGGGCCGGGCCGAGAAGGCGCTGATCGAGCGGCCCGAGAAGCGGGATGGTGAGGACTGGCGCCAGCGGCTCGAACATTTCCAGACACGCGCCGCGCAGACGCTCGATCTTCTTGCGACGGCCCTGGATGAGATCCATCCGCTCTCGGACGAAGAGACGCTCACCTATCTCCATGCCTGTATATCGTCGAAACGGCACAACGTGTCGGTTCCGGAACTGCCAGTTTTTCTCGATGCGGTGCTCGCCGATGAAAGCTTCGCGGGCGGACTGGAGCCGCGGATTGGCGAGGCACACCTTGCGACGCTTACCCTGCTCGGCTTTCCGGCCTCGACCCTGCCCGGCATGCTGGATGAACTCAACCGCCTAGGCTTTTCCTATCGCTGGACGACGCGCTACATCGCGCTGGACAAGGCCGAAGCAGAGAAGCTTCTTGCGAAGAAGCGCCGGCACTGGTTTGCCAAACGCAAATCCGTTGGCGCGGTCCTTCGGGAGACGCTGTTCAACGAACAGGCCGCGCTGCTCGACAATGATGCCGACAACAAGGCACTGGACGCCGATGCGGCCCTGCAGGAGCTCGGTTCGGACCTCGTCTCCTACGGATATGTCACGACCACGCTGACACTGATGGGCGCCTCCCGCGAGGAAGTCGAGGAACGCACCCGCGCCGTCGAGCGGGTGATCAATGGGCGCGGGTTCACGACGATCCGCGAGACATTGAACGCCGTCGAAGCCTGGCTCGGCTCGCTGCCGGGCCATGTCTACGCCAATGTGCGCCAGCCGATCCTCCATACACTGAACCTCGCTCACCTCGTGCCGATCTCTTCAGTCTGGGCAGGTGATGCGTGGAACGATCACCTCGCAGATCGCGCGCTTATAGAGGCCCAGACCGAAGTCACCACGCCGTTCCGGCTCAACCTGCATGTCGGCGATGTCGGCCATACGCTGATCATCGGCCCGACAGGCTCCGGCAAGTCGGTGCTCCTGTCGCTCCTCGCGGCGCAATGGCAACGATACGAGGACGCGCAGGCCTTCATCTTCGACAAGGGCCGTTCGGCGCGGGCGGTGACGCTCGCCATGGGCGGCACCTGGTTGCCGCTCGCGGGCGATGAGCGTCCGGCGCTGCAACCTCTGAAAGACATCGATACCGAGCGCGGCGCGAGCTTTGCCGCAGACTGGCTGCTCGGCCTGATCGAAGCCGAAGGCGTGACGGTCACGCCGGACCTGAAGTCCGTCTTGTGGGACGCGGTGCAGACACTGGCTTCAGCGCCTGTTGCCGAACGGACACTGACAGGGCTCAGCCTGATCCTGCAATCCGATACGTTGAAAGCGGCGCTCCATCCCTACACGCTGGAAGGCGCCCATGGGCACCTGCTCGACAGCGATGCTGAAGCGCTCGACTTGTCATCTGTAGCCTGTTTCGAGATGGACGAGCTGATGCAGACCCCGTCTGCGGTCGCGCCGGTCATTACTTATCTCTTCCACCGCGTGGAAGACCGCTTCGATGGCCGCCCAACCCTGCTTATCCTCGATGAGGCCTGGCTGTTCTTGGATCATCCGGTGTTTGCGGCGCGGCTGCGCGACTGGCTGAAGACGCTGCGCAAGAAGAATGTGGCCGTCGTGTTCGCAACCCAGTCGCTGGCCGACATTGAAGGCGCCTCGATTGCGCCGGCCCTGATCGAATCCTGCCCGACGCGGATCTTCCTGCCGAATGAGCGGGCACTCGAACCGACTGCCCAGGCGATCTATCGCCGCTTCGGGCTGAACGACCGCCAGATCGACATTCTCGCCAAGGCCACCCCGAAGCGGGACTATTACTATACCTCGCCGCTTGGCTGCCGGCTCTTCGAGCTGGGCCTCGGCGAAGTCGCGCTTGCCTTCTGCGGCGCCGCCTCCCCTGCCGACCAGAAGCTCATGGATCAGTGTCTTGAGGCCGACGCGGAAGCGGGCTTCGCCCGGAGCTGGCTGGAGCTGAAACAGCTTGGCTGGGCCGCCGACCTGCTGGCCGAGCAGCCGAGCGCACCCCTCCCACAAATCGCCGCTGAATAGGAGCCCCCAAATGAAAGCCCTTCTGTCTTCCGTCGCGCTTGTTGCCATTCCGCTGTCTGGCCTGATGGCCCCGCCCGCCTCGGCGCAGCTTGCTGTCTACGACCCGGCCAACCACGCCCAGAACATCCTGCAGGCCGTGCGAGCGCTTCAGGAAATCGATAACCAGGTTCGCCAGCTCACCCATGAGATCGACATGATCGAGAAAATGGCGCGCGATCTCGAAACCCTGCCTGTCGAAGTTGCCCGCGCCATCATTGCCGACCGCATCCGCCGCATCGGAGAACTCATGCGCGATGCTGAAGGCATAGGGTACGGCGTGGAAGAGGTCGAGGACGAGTATGAGGACCTCTATCCTGAAACCTATGGCGACACGCCGCCTGCCTCGGATGTGCTGGTCGAGGATGCCCGGGCCCGGTGGCGCCAGTCCCGCAGCGCGCACAAGCACACGCTCCTCATGGTCGCTGAGACTGTGCGCAACAATGCCGAGGATTCCGAGGCACTGACCGGCTTGGTGGATGAGAGCCAGACAGCCATCGGCAATCTCCAGGCCCTGCAGGCCGGCAACCAGATCGGTGCACTCTCGGCCGAACAGCTGATCCAGATGGAAGCGCTGATGGCCGCCCATTACCGGGCCATAGCCTTCGACCGGGCACGTGAGCTTGAAGAGGCCGAACGCGGCCGGGCCCGTCTTAAATCCTTCCTCGGAGACTGACCCGTCATGGAAGAGATGGGCGTCATCGACCGGTTCCTCGAAACCTTCATTGCCTATATCGATTCAGGCTTCGGCCTGCTTGCCGGCGATGTCGCTTACCTGACAACAACGCTGATCGTGATCGACATCACGCTCGCCGGTCTCTTCTGGGCTCTGTCGCAGAATGCCGATGTGATGTCAGGACTGCTGAAGAAGGTGCTCTATGTCGGCTTCTTCGCCTTCATCATCGGCAACTTCACCCTGCTCGCCAATATCGTGTTCGAGAGCTTTGCGAGCCTCGGTGTGAAAGCGGGCTCCAGCACGCTGACGGCAGGCGACCTTATGCGACCGGGTTATATTGCCGGGGTCGGGTTCGAGGCGGCAGAACCCTTGCTGGCCGAAATCGGCGACATGCTTGGTCCAATCAGCTTCTTTCACAATTTTATCCTGATCGCTGTCATGTTCCTGGCCTGGGCGATCATCCTCGTCGCCTTCTTCGTGCTCGCGGTTCAGCTCTTCGTGGCGATCCTGGAATTCAAGCTAACGACGCTGGCTGGGTTCGTGCTGATCCCGTTCGCGCTCTGGAACAGGACCAGCTTTCTCGCCGAACGCGTCCTCGGCAATGTCGTCACATCCGGTATCAAGCTCATGGTCCTCGCTGTCGTCATTGGCATCGGCTCGACCCTCTTTACCTCCATCACCGATGCTTTCACCGGCCCGGGCGACGTCACCCTTGCGCAAGTCATGGGGACCGTTCTGGCCGCCATCGTCTTTCTCTGGATGGGCGTGTTCGCACCGGGCATTGCGTCAGGCCTTGTCACCGGGGCGCCGCAGCTTGGCGCCGGTTCGGTCGTCGGCACAACAGCCGCTGTGGGTGCGGGCGCGATCCTCGCAGGCACAGGCACAATCGCTGCTGGACGCGCCGCAATTGTCGGGGCGTCGGCAGCGGTCAAGGCCGGGGCCTCAATGTCGGGCGCGGCTCGCACCTCGTATGACCTTGGACGGCTTGGTTCCGGCGCCACCGGCTGGCGCGGGCATCTCGCTGGAGCCACAGGTATGGCGCAGGCTGGCTCGGACGCCATGCGGCGCATGGCCGGACGGCCCTTGCAAGGCGCCCGAAATGCTTACAGGCGCGGCAGTGAAGCCGCCTTTGCGGCAACCGGCGGGAGCACAGCATCTACGGGCGTCAGCGATGCCGGAACCAGCGGTTCAAGCCCGGCCTGGGCCCGGCGCCTGCGCACAGAACAACGCCTGCAGCATGCCGGGGCCATCACGGTGCACGCTCTGAAAGATGGCGACCGCGGCATGGCTGGTGAGAACCCGAAACTTCAAAGAGACGAGGACTGATCCCATGTTCAGGCGAACTTCCACCCATTACGGGCAAAGCCCGCATCCCGAAACGCCTTACCAGAAAGCCGGCCAGATCTGGGATGACCGGATCGGATCTGCCCGCGTACAGGCCAGGAACTGGCGGCTGATGGCACTCGGGTTGCTGGTCCTTCTGACGGCCTCTTCAGCCGCCCTTGTTTGGCGCAGCCTGCAATCCACGGTGACGCCATATGTGGTCGAAGTGGACGACACAGGCTCTGTGAAAGCCGTCGGCCCTGCCCTCGCCAATTACGACCCGACCGATGCGCAGGTCGCCCATCACCTCGCCAACTTCATCTCCGATGTCCGCAGCCTTTCCATCGATCCTGTCATCGTCCGGCAGAACTGGCTCGCGGCATATGATTATGTGACCGACAAGGCCGCCATCACGCTCAGCGATTATGCCCGCGACAATGACCCCTTCGCCGAGATCGGACGTCGCTCGCGCAGTGTCGATGTCGTAAGTGTCGTCCGCGTCTCGGACGAGTCCTTCCAGGCGCGCTGGCTTGAGAAGACCTACGAGAATGGCGCGCTGACCGGCGTCAAACGGTTCACCGGCCTCTTCACCCTGATCCACTCCCCGCCGCGCGATGCGCCGACGCTCCGCGCCAACCCGCTCGGCCTCTACATCCACAGCCTCAATTGGGGCGAAGACCTTGTCACAGGAGACAACCCATGATCCGCACTCTCACACTGGTATCCACATTGGCCCTTGCCACCGCCTGCGCCAGCGTTCCGGAGGCCGCGCCGATCCAGCCGGAACTGTTTATCGCCGCCGCGCAGGTCGAGGACGCAGAGCCCCGTCCTGTCGAGATCGTCGAAACACCAACACCTTTGCCGCTTCCCGGCCAGATGAAACCGGTCGACGGGGTCAAGCGCAAGGTAACCCGTGTCTATACCTCGCCCTCCGAGACGATCCGCAAGGGCACATCAGAAGCCCGGATCGAACCGTCCGTGGACGGCTATGTAAATGCCATTCAGGTCTATCCCTATACAGAAGGAGCGCTGTACAGATTGTATGCCGCGCCGGGACAGGTCTCCGACATTGCGCTGCAGCCCGGCGAGACGCTGGTCTCTGTCTCGGCTGGCGATACGGTGCGCTGGATTGTGGGAGATACATCCTCCGGTTCAGGCGGAACAGCACGCGCACATGTTCTGGTCAAACCGATCGGCGCCGGCCTCTCGACCAATCTCATGATTGCGACAGACCGGCGGACCTATCATCTGGAACTGGAGAGCGGTGACGGCACCTATATGGCGGCGTTGTCCTGGCGCTATCCGGCCGACGAGCTCTCGCAACTCATCTCTCGCAACAGCGCAGCGCTCGCGCGGGAAGAGACATCAATCATGCCGGGTGTTGCACTCGACCGGCTGGACTTTGATTACCTGATCGATGGTGACCATCCAGACTGGCGACCCGTCCGCGTGTTCGATGATGGGCGGCAGGTTTTCATCCAGATGCCGGAAGGGTTGTCGACCATGGAGGCCCCGCCCCTCTTTGTCCTTGGCGCTTCTGGCGAGGCCGAACTCGTCAATTATCGCCTCAAGGGCAATTACTACATTGTCGATCATCTCTTCCGGGCCGCTGAGCTTCGCCTTGGTGAGAAATCCCAGACCGTGGTGCGGATCCGCAAACGCGAACCGAGGTCTGGTCTCGCGAGCCTGTTCGGGAGCAAGGGATGAGCGAGCCAGCCCCTTTCCCGCAGCAGGCCGAGGCCCTGAAACTGCGCGCGCGGCCGCGACCCGTCACACGGATCAACCGGAAAGTCCTGATGGTCGGCGCCGGGGTCGGTGTGCTGGGGCTCTTTGCTGCCGCCTCCATTGCGCTCGATCCGCCCAAGGCCGTCGATCCCGCGGCTCGCCAGGAACTTTACAACACGGCCACGAAGCGCGCGCCGGATGGACTGGCAGAACTTCCCTCGTCCTATGCGACCTGGACGCCGTCGCCCGGAACGCCAAAGCTTGGCGCACCCATGGCCGGCGACCTCGGCGGGACAGTGGTTTCGGAGGAACGCGAATGGGGGCTCGATCCGGAGTGGGATGTCGCAGCCTCGGATGATTTCAGGCCCTCGCCTGAAGATGAAGCCCTTCGGGCCGAACGTCTTGTCGCGGCTAAGCTTGCCGACGCAGCGGGCAAATCCTCCGTATTCTTTGACATTGGCGCTGGGCCGAGCATCGGGCCGGCATCCCTGCCGTCTGCCGGAGTTCCGGCCTCGTTCGGCTCTGAGCTGCTGGCGCTCGCTAGCCAAAGCGCCGGTGCCTTGCCGACAGGTCCAGGTAAGGATGACAACTTGCAAGCCCGCAAGATCGCCTTCGCGGACGAGGCACGCGATGGGGCGATTTACAACCCGCATGATCTCGAGACACCGGTCTCGCCCTACCAGGTCATGGCGGGCACGCTTATCCCGGCTTCGCTTGTGACAGGCCTCAACTCGGATCTGCCGGGTTCGGTCATCGGGCAGGTCACCCAGCCGGTCTATGACACCGTCACCGGAGCTTATCTTCTCATTCCGCAGGGTACCCGGCTGATCGGGCGCTACCAGTCTGAAATCTCATTCGGCCAGCAGCGCGCACTATTGATCTGGGACCGAGTGATCTTCCCGGATGGCAGTTCTGTGCAGATATCTGAACCTGCCGCAGACAAGCAGGGTTTTGCGGGCCTTTCTGACCGCACAGACCATCACTGGGACCGGGTATTTGTCGCCGCTGGTCTTGCGACAGTTCTCGGCATCGGCGCGGAACTAGGATCAGACGAGGATGATATCGAACGTGCCATACGGCGCGGGTTCGGCGACAGCGTGTCTGAGGCCGGGGAGCGCGTCGTTGATCGCAACCTCGGCATCCAGCCGACCCTTCGTATCCGGCCCGGCTGGCCGGTGCGGGTCATCGTGACGCGTGATCTTGTCCTGCGGCCTTATTCTCAGGGAGGCCGCTGATGAGCCTTCGCATTGCCCAACTGCCGGATCGCACGCCGGTCAAACTGACCCTCTCTGTTGAACCCGATCTCGCGTCCGCGCTTGCCGACTATGCGGCGATCTATGCCGAGACCTATGGCGCCGAAGAAAAACCCGAAACCCTGGTTCCTGTCATGCTGGAAACCTTCCTCGCATCGGATGCCGGGTTCAAGCGGGCCCGCAAGGCCCTTCATGCCAGAGCCAGCAAAGGAGACTAGAGATGGCAACAATTGGCACCTTCAGCCAGAAGGATGGCAAATGGACCGGGACGATCCGGACCATGACAATCAATGTGAAAGCCCAGATGGTCCCGGTGACCGAGAAAGCCGAAGGCGGCCCGGACTACCGGATCTTCGCCGGAGGCGCAGAACTCGGCGCCGCCTGGCGCGAGGAAAGCAAGGATGGCGAAACTCCATACCTGGCCGTCAAGCTGGATGATCCGGGGTTCGAGAAGCCACTGAGAGCTGCCTTTTTCGAGAAGGAAGAAGATGGCAGCGGCGTGCTGGTCTGGAACCGTCAGAAGCTGAACTAGATCAGCTTCTGCCTATCGGACCGTGAACCGCAAATACCCCAAACTCGTGTCTCGCGGTCGCCTTCCAAAGGCGATCGCGAAGCCAACTGAACCTCCCGAGGACGAATTTTCTGGGGAAATAGCCCCATCTTGGGCGATTGATCTCGCCGAAGCGCTTGCGCGATATCATGCGAGGTTGGCATATCGGAAAGGGTCATGACCCTAAAAGCCGCCATCTACGCCCGCTACTCGTCGGACCTTCAGTCTATTCGTTCAATCGAAGACCAGATTGCTCTTTGCCGACAACACCTAGAACAGAAATCCTGGACCGAAACCGTCGTCTATTCAGACCGCGCGATCTCGGGCGGCGCAATGGTTACGCGCCCCGGTATACAGGAACTGATTAGGGGCGCCGCGAACGGTCACTTCAATGTCGTTGTATCAGAGGCGCTCGACCGCATTTCCCGCGACCAAGCCGACACAGCCACAATCTACAAGATCCTCGCCTTTCACGGCGTGTCGATCGTCACGCTTTCCGAAGGAGAAGTCGACTCGATGCATGTCGGCTTCAAGGGCGTGATGAATGAGATGTTCCTGCGCGATCTGGCGAAGAAGACGCGCCGCGGTCAGACTGGTGTTGTGAATTCAGGTAGATCGGCCGGAGGACATTGCTACGGTTACGACATCCTACCGGGTGAACAGAATGGCATCCTGACCATCAACGACGAAGAAGCTGAGACCATCAGACGGATCATGCGTCTGTTCGTTGAAGGAAAATCTCCGCGAAGCATCGCGGCCATGTTGAATCAGGAAGGTGTCGCAGCACCGCGCGGTTCAGATTGGCGCGCCTCAACGATCAATGGACAGGTGCATGCCGGCAACGGCATCCTGAACAACGAACTCTATATCGGTCGCCGCATCTGGAACCGCAGGCATAAGGTCACGGATCCCTTCTCCGGCAAGAAGCGTATGCGGGCAAACCCCGAAAGCGAATGGGTCATCAATGAGGTGCCGGACCTTCGGATTGTTGATAATGAACTCTGGCAGGCTGTGAAGCTTCGCCAACAAAGGCACTCCCGCAAACGTGGTGGAGCGAAGCGGCCAACACGGCTCCTGTCGGGGCTTCTGGAATGTACTGTGTGCGGCGGTCCAATGTCGATTGTCTCTCAGAACAGGTACGGTTGCTCGACAAGGCGCGAGAAGGGTACCTGCTCGAACAATCGAACCATTGCGGCCAAAGAACTGGAAGAACGCGTCCTTGCAGGACTGAACAACGCTCTGCTTCATCCGGACGCGCAGAAGGCGGCCGCACGCGAGTTTCACGCAGAACTCGTTCGTCAACAAAAGGCGACTGGGAGCGAGCGGTTTCAGCTTGAGAAGGCTATCGCTGAAGCCGGCAGGCGTATCGACCGGATTGTCGATGCGATTGCTGAAGGAGTCGCGACCACTGCCCTCAAGCAAAAGCTGGTCGCCCTGGAAGCAGAAAAAGTCGAAAACGAGGGCAAACTTGCGGCAATGGGCAGCGAGCCCGTTGTGAGCGTTCATCCGAACGCGGGCGAGCTCTATGCCGAGCTTATCGGCTCACTTGTGGAAGTGGTTTCGGACCCGTCTCCGGATGCTGACGAGGTCCGATCCGTCTTGAGGAAGACCATCCAACGGATTTGCCTTGAGCCGCGCAAAAATGAGAGCGGCTATAACCTTGTTATAAAAGGCGATTTGGCCGCCCTGATTTCTCAGGACGGCCAAACTACTCTTATGATGGGTGCGGGAGTAGGATTTGAACCTACGACCTTCAGGTTATGAGTCGCCCCCGGGCTAATTCCCATATCATCTCGATATATAATTGAAAATCTCGATTTGTCCGTAACGTATTGATATTATTGCATTAATAAGGAAATTCGATTTCTTGGAATTTCCCGGCTCAACCCGCTCGTTCTCGATTATCTGCTACCATGGAGCGACCCTAAATTGTATCATCTGGCCAACGAGAATTGTGAGGTGGCAGATGAAAATCACGCAGAAATTTGTAAACTCTCTGAGCGCATCTGACGTTGGAGAGACCTATTGGGATCCAGACCTCAAAGGGTTTGGCCTGCGGGTGAACCGCAACCTCACGATGTCATACATCGTTCATTTCCGGGTGGAAGGAAAGCAGAGAAAGAAGGTGCTCGGACGCACGAGCTCTGTAAAAGCCGACGAAGCAAGAAGACGGGCTCAAGTTTTGATTGGAGCAGCTTCAGGCGGGGAAGACATAATCGGCGACTTAGCAGAGGACGCGAAAGCTCCAACGATTTCTGATCTCGCGGAACGGTTTAAAGCAAACTACATCCCGTATCATTTGAAGCCTTCGACTCAAAGCGAGTACACGCGCAACATCGAGCTTTATATTGTTCCATTGCTGGGTGAGAAGAAGGTTTTGGAGATAAGCCGCAGCGATGCAGCACAACTCCATCAAAGCCTCTCCGATAGACCTTACCAAGCAAATCGCGTGTTAGGCACATTCTCAAAGATGATTTCTCAAGCAGAAGTTTGGGATTTACGCGGCGAGAAAGCTAACCCGTGCATGCGTGTAAAAAGGTTCAAAGAAGAGAAAAGAGAGCGCTTCCTCTCGAAAGAAGAACTTGTACGTTTGTTTCGAGCATTGGATCTCGAAGAAACACTCTCGCCCATGTCGGCGGCGGCTTTCAGACTCCTCATATTTACAGGATGCCGTCTTGGTGAGATCCAGTATCTTCGATGGAGAGAAGTCGACTTTGAGCGTGGCGAATTACGTCTAGAAGATTCAAAAACTGGTAAAAAGACAATCTATCTGACCCCAGAAACAACAGCGATCCTAAAATCGATTCCGCAAGCAGCTGACAATCCATTTGTCATTCGGGGGATTGTGCCTGGTCAGCATCTCACGGATTTTCAAAAACCATGGCGTCGGATCAGAATATCCGCCAAGATCCCAGACGTAAGAATCCATGACTTGCGGCATACGTTTGCGTCGATCGCCGCTTCCCAGAATCTGGGACTACCGATCATCGGAAAACTATTAGGCCATACGCAAGCTCAAACCACCGCGCGCTATGCGCACCTTGGAGCCGCGCCAGTAAGAAATGCCAATGCCGGAATCACCAGAGAATTGGGGAAACTGATGAACTATTCACCGGAAGTCGTGAGCGGGCAGGAGAAAACAGCAACCGATGCGCGCCCGCAACATCTCCCCATAAAGCCAATGTCTATGAGTGGGTATAAAGTTTCTATTCAATATGGCTCATGACGCTGGCTTGCTTCCGAAGACCCGGCCCTTAGTTTCACTTGGGAACAGCTCTGATATGGAGTTAAGCTGCGAGCCAGTTTATCTGGAGCAGAGCATTTAGAGGTTTGGAAAATGATCAGATCATTTGTGATAGCTGTATCAGGATGTTTCATCGCGCTCACCGCGTCAGCAGAAGAATTGATGACACTCGAAGAGGTCGCGGCTGCTGCTAAGGACGGCATCGAATTCGTAGATAATTCCTACATTTTGGAGCGCCAATCCAGCAACGCAGACCTTATGCTCGTGGACGTTCGGTCTAACGGTGATTTCGAAGTCGGTCATATCCCTGGCGCCATCTCTATGCCGCGCGGCACCGCAGAGTTTGAGTTCGCAAAAAATGTTCGAGACGCAAATGCCGAAATAATACTCTATTGCCGGACCGGTAGCCGGGCCTCACTCGTCAAAAAAGCCTTATCTGCGCAAGGTTATACAAATGTATCTGCGCACAGTGGGTTCGAAACCTGGATAGAAGGCGGACATCCCGTCGAGAACAAGTTTGGCTCGTTTCGACAAGACGCGTTGGAACAAGAAGACGACACGGGTTCGAAGTAAATTCTGCTCTACCAATCTTCTAAATGAATCGGGCGATTGCCTCTTCATCACGTATGAGCAGGCGGCCTCGCAATAGCTTGACCCACCCGAGCTTTTCCCATTCCTTGAGTCTTCGGCTCACGACTTCACGAGCTGTTCCAAGCTCGTCAGCAATTTCTTTGTGGGAACACGGCACGATTTTATCTGGGCCCACTCTGCTTTTCAAGAAAGCCGCGATTTCACTGTTCAGGTCTCGAGACGTCAGCCGATCAACCAGTCCTGTGAGATGACCGATGCGACTTGCATAGTCAGATAGCAATACTTTCATCATCTCAGGCGACGCATCTAATGCATCGCGAAAAGCAACTGATGGAATCGAAATCAATTCGATATCGGTTTCTGCTACCCCTTCCGCATAATAAGGGATTTCAGACAAAAGACAGGAAGTCGTCAGCGCGCAAGATTGCCCCCGTTCAAGCCGGAAAAGTGTGATGTCTCGTCCGGTTTTCGTTGAGAGTTGAATTCGGGCTCGCCCGTCTGCAACGACAACAAAACTTTCGCATTGATCTCCGGACGCAAACAGCTGAGCGCCAGCTGGTGCTTGAATGACAGAAGCTGCGCGGGCGAGTGCCTCCAAAGCTCTCGGGTCGGAGCTCACACCAAAGAGCGACGAAAGGTGCTCGATGACTTTGCTCAAACAAGCCACCCAATCGCCGTGCGCGCATCCAGAACCAATGACGTCGCCATAATCAAGCTGGCGAGCACAAGCCACACTTGATACAGCCGTCCTGTAGCACCTGAGAAATCATCTCTTCGAGTTTCTCGAGCGCCGGGTCGCCAAATCATGAAGAGTGCTAGCGTCCAGAACAATAAATGCACCGTTGTTCCGATCGTTGTCCGAGTAAGCTCGGGCATTGCTACCTTCACAAACACAAGGCCAGCAATGTTGATCAACATCGCTATCAGGATCCATCGCGCTCCGGCTTTCCAAGGCGCGAACACAACACTCGCCAGAAAAGCGACGGACATTACGCGCATCCAGACACGCACCGCTTGTGAGTAGGTGCTGGCCTCAGCCTGGTTGGCTGCGATCGCTTCTCTAATCAGTTCCAGCATCGCATTAGTCCATGCTGCACGTTCGCATACCGAACACGCGATAAAGCGGGCAGAACTTTATCATGCTCGTTCCTATCATGATCGCGCCGACCGCGACCAATGCGATACGTTCCCAACCCCAACCACCTGAGGCAGCGACCGGGCCTACAAAAACCAGGGCGAGTGCGGCAATACCGATGAATAGACGCAGTACTCGGTCTATTGTTCCAACATTTGCTGACATGACAGTCTCCATTATCTGTGGAGTTGTGTTTCTAACAGGACCCGGCGCAACAATCGTGTGACTGGATCACATAAGCCTTTGGCATGGACTCATATCCCTTTACGCCCCAGCGGATCGAGCAGATACGATCCAAGTCGCAGCAGGCATATATACTCGTCCATCTGTAAGCACGTGGTTTGACAAAGTTTCGGTCAGCGGGGCTTCAACTTTTGCGAGGTCTATACCCGCTGCTGAAAGCAATCGCCCGACCGGACCAAGCTCCATCATGAAGCGCGCAGCCTCTGACACTGTCTCACCTGGTAGGCGCACAAGCCCAAGCTGAGATTTGATCTCGATATCATTCCAACCGGCATCGTCGAGGATTCGGAATACTCGATCTTTATCCGCGAACGCAAACGGCCCCGGCGCATCCGGAGGCGGCGAAGCGGGAGAACTGGGCAGCAATGGCATAGCGGCTTCTAGCGGTGCCCTCGCCCAGTCATTTAGTGAAAGGGCTTGCCAACACGCGAAAGTGAGCCGGCCATTCTGTTGCATAAGCCCATTTAAGTTCGCAAACGCTGAAACTGGCTCATCGAAGAACATGACACCAAAACGAGATATGAGCGCATCAAATTTATGCCCGCTCTGAAAAATTGAGGCATCGCCTCGCTCAAAACGGACCGGAGCGCCTCGCTCTCGCGCGCGTTTTTTAGCGAGCTCTAGCAATGGAGCTGACACATCAATGCCCAGCGATTGAGTATCGTCGCCCACTTGGAACCCGGCTTTCAATGTCAACGCGCCAGCACCGCATCCCACATCAAGGATGCTGTCGCCTTGCTTGAGGTCAGCGCGCCCTAAGACATCGTCGGCAAAGGGTTCTAGCAATTCGTCCAATCGCTCGGCGTGCTGAACCCATTTGCTACCTGCTTGACCATTCCAGTATTCGATTTGGTCTGAGTTCTTCATTTTATAATCCATTTAAGCCGTGTCGAATGACCATCTACGCAGCGCTCTTTTTCAGCGGTGATCGATCAAATACTTCAAACAGAGCCATTCCCGCTCCCATGGACGCGAGAAACACGAAGATTGGCGTTCCTCCAAAGGTCAGGGCTGATATTGCTGGGCCGGGGCACAGGCCGACAAGGCCCCAACCGATTCCGAACAATACAGCCCCGATCGCAAGGCGCTGATCAATCCGGCGATTCCCAGGCACTTGGAATTGGTCGGCGAAGACAGGCTTGGGGCGGGCCCAGGCGATCCGGTATCCAATGGCCGTCACAAGAAGAGCTGCGCCCATGACAAAGGCGAGCGAAGGGTCCCAGTTTCCGAAAAGGTCGAGGAAAGCGAGAACTTTCGCAGGGTTCACCATCTCGCTGAGGGTTAAGCCAAGGCCAAAGATCAGACCGGCGAGCAGAGCAGCAATATTCCGTCCCATGACTTAAGCCCCCAACATTGATTTTGCGATTGCGACGGTCGCCATACCTGCGCCCATAAACAGAGCGACTGACGCCATTGAACGAGGCGACAAACGAGACAGCCCGCAAACACCATGGCCGCTTGTACAGCCTGATCCTAGGCGCGTTCCGAACCCAACAAGCAAGCCTCCAGCGATAATGAGTGGCCAGTTTTGCGTGATTTCAAATGGTGGTTGAGCACCCTGCGCAAGGGTCCACATAGCGGGCGCAGCGATTAGGCCGACGACAAAAAGAACGCGCCATAGCTTGTCCCCGCGCTCAGCGAAGACGGATCCGGAAAAGACACCGCTAATCCCTGCGATTCGGCCATTAAGCGCCATCAATAGGACAGCAGACAGCCCAATCAGGGCCCCACCAATCGCTGCGCTTACTGGGGTGAAGTTCTCCATCGGCGTACCTCTCTATCTCATTTTACGTTCCTGTATTGACATATCTGTAAACTGTATTTTATTAATAGGCAAGCAAGAGATTTTCACTATGAACGAAGTCGATACATCCCCTTCCCAGCCGCTCTCCGCTCGCATTGATGACATCGCGCCAGACTTCACGGCGCGGACCACTCAGGGCGAGGTCAATCTTTCTGACTATCGCGGGCGCTGGCTACTTTTCTTCTCACATCCGGCGGACTTCACGCCGGTTTGCACGTCAGAGTTTGTCGCCTTACAGAAGGCGAAACCGCAGTTTGACGACCTAAACTGCGATCTGCTCGGCCTCTCGATTGATAGCCTTTACGCGCACATTGCCTGGGTAAAAGACATCGAAGCGCGCTTCGATGTAAAGATCACATTTCCCATCATCGAAGACATCTCGATGGCAGTCAGCCGCGCTTACGGCATGATCCATGACGGGTCCGCGACAACAGCAGCGGTACGCTCGGTCTTCTTCATCGATCCTGAAGGCTACGTAAGAGCGCTCATCCACTACCCAATGAATGTCGGGCGCTCAGTCGATGAGTTGCTGCGCGTCTTGCATGCTTTGCAAACCTCTGATTCTTGCGAGCTCGCCACGCCCGAAGGCTGGAAACCCGGCGATGAAGCGGTTCTACCGCCGCCGCTTGATCAAGCTGAAGCTGACAAACGCTCGGCGATGAATGGCGGCGCTTGGTACCTCACCCATACGGATGCAAGCCAATGACGCCGCTTTCGAAGGATGTTGCTCCGCTCGCGAATGAAGCGACGGAGCTTTTGAAGGCGCTCGCTCATCCAGAGCGGCTAATCATTTGTTGCCAGCTGCGCGACACAGAAATGTCGGTTGGCGACATCGAAACGACGCTCGGCATTAAACAACCACGCCTATCGCGAGAGCTGTCGAAACTAAGAGATACAGGCCTCGTCGAGACCCGCAAGGAATCAAAGCTTGTCTTCTACACGCTAAGCAACAAGCCGCGCGTTCGAGACATGGTTGATGCCATTTGCGCAGTCATGCTCGGAAAGTCAGAGCCCAAAACAGGCAGCAAAGACACTTCCCCCAAACTCAAACCCAATCGTCCCGGCGGCTACGGCGTATTCGCCCGCACGGGAAATTAGACAAAGCTATGGAGTCAAAGATGCAAAAACCCGAGGTCACCGGCTTCTTCGACGAAGCCACTTACACAATTAGCTACGTGGTCGCCGATCCGGAGACGAAACACTGCGCGATCGTGGATTCGCTCCTGGATTATGATCAGGCTTCGGGCAGGACAAAAACCGTATCGGCCGATAAGCTGGTTGAGTTTGTGCGCCAAAATGGGCTGACGTGCGAGTGGATCATCGACACACACGTCCACGCTGACCATCTGACCGCAGCGCCGTACATTCGTGAACAGCTTGGCGGCAAGACTGCAATCGGTGACCAGATCCCTGTAGTGCAGCGCGTCTTCGGTGACATCTTCAATGAAGGTCAGAGCTTCCACACCGATGGCAGCCAGTTTGATCACTTATTCAAACCCGGTGAGTCTTACCGCGTCGGCAACATCGAAGCTCGCGCTCTAGCGACCCCAGGGCATACACCCGCTTGCATGACCCATCTCATCGGTGATGCAATGTTTGTCGGCGACACGATTTTTATGCCTGACTTCGGCTCTGCACGGTGTGATTTTCCAGGCGGCGATGCCGGAACGCTCTACGACTCGATTCAGATGCTGTTCGACTTCCCGGACGATACCCGCATGTTCCTTTGCCATGACTATAAGGCACCAGGCCGAGACGCGTATGTCTGGGAAACGACAATTGGTGAACAGAAACGCTCCAATATTCACGTGAAAGATGGCACGTCGCGCGAAGACTTCATCAAGATGCGCACCGAGCGCGATGCGACGCTCGCCATGCCGAAACTGATCTTGCCGTCTGTTCAGGTCAATATGCGCGCGGGTGACATGCCGCCCCCGGAAGACAATGGTGTTCGGTACATGAAAGTACCGATCAACGCGCTTTAGGGAGTTTGGTCGTGGAGCCGTTTAAGCACATATCCCCGCTATTATCTGTAGCAGGCCAATTGCAGCCCGAAGACATGGCTCGCGCTAAAGCGCAAGGGTTCGGCGCGATCGTGATAAATCGCCCTGACGGAGAAGCCGGAAACCAACCGAGCAAAGACGAGATTGCGACGGCGGCGAAAGCCGCGGGCCTGAAAGTCAATTATATTCCGATTGTGGGCGGAAACATCTCTGAGAGTGACATCGCCCAGTTCTCCGAAGTATTAAACGCCGCGCCGCCGCCAGTCCTCGCATACTGCCGGAGCGGAACTCGATCGACAACGCTTTGGGCGCTCTCAGAAGCCGGGAAAAGCTCAACCGCTGCGATCCTAAACGCCGCCAAGAAGGCCGGATACGACCTATCAAAACTAAGACCGCGCCTCGAAGAAAGACGCATCACCCATACCAAAACGCTCTCGGGAGGAGGCAATACTATGAAGCACCAAATCGTTATCGTGGGCGGCGGCTCAGCAGGAATCGCGACCGCAGCCTCATTGCTAAAACGCAAAAGCAATCTCGACATTGCGATCATTGAACCGCGCGAAGAGCATTTCTATCAGCCGGGTTGGACCATGGTTGGCGGCGGCGTCTTTCAAGCTGAAGCAACCCGGCGCAGCATGAAAGAACTCATGCCCTCGAAAGTAAAATGGATCAAAGCCGCAGTCGCCACCTTCCAGCCCGAGAACAATTCGGTGACCCTCGACGACGGGGGCACTGTCAGTTATGACACGCTGGTCGTTGCTCCGGGCCTACAGCTAGATTTTGACAAGATTGAAGGGCTTTCCCAAACCCTCGGTCAGAATGGCGTTACATCCAATTACCGCTACGACCTCGCCCCTTACACATGGGACCTGGTGACGAACCTGAAATCAGGAACGGCCATTTTCACCCAGCCCCCCATGCCGATTAAGTGTGCAGGAGCGCCTCAGAAGGCGATGTATCTATCTGCCAATCACTGGGAACGCTCTGGTGTTCTAGACAAAGTCGATATCAAATTTTGCAATTCGGGCGGCGCACTCTTTGGTGTTGCGGCCTTTGTTCCAGCGCTGATGAAATACGTTGAGCGCTATAATGTGGAACTCAATTTTGGTGAAACCCTCGTCAAAGTTGATGGCCCGGCAAAAACAGCCTGGTTCGAGAAAGCAGATCAAGACGGCAATAAAACCATTGTTGAACGCAAGTTCGACATGATGCATGTCACGCCGCCACAATCAGCGCCAGAGTTTATCAAGAGCAGCCCCCTTGCCAATGAGGCTGGGTGGGTAGACGTCGACCAGCATACGCTGCAACACAACACATATTCTAACGTCTTCAGTCTGGGTGATGCGGGCTCGACACCAAACGCTAAGACCATGGCAGCGGCTCGCAAACAGGCCCCGATCGTGGCGTCGAACATTATATTCCAAATGGAAAATGAGAACGCGCAGGCAAACTATGACGGGTATGGTGCATGTCCGCTAACCGTTGAACGCGGAAAAGTCGTTCTGGCCGAGTTCGGTTATGGCGGAAAACTTCTGCCGTCTCTCCCGACATGGATGCTCAAAGGCACCAAACCGACACGGGCAGCCTGGTTTATGAAGGACAGTCTTCTGCCAGGCGTTTACTGGAACCAGATGCTGAAAGGTAAAGAGTTTCTCGCCAAGCCTGAAATCACTTTGAATTAAACATGAAAAGTAACGCGTAAACAGTCGGGCGCTTAGCGCTCGATGGACCAGCCCCGCGGACGCGTGCGTCCCCCCACCAAGCCGGCATCCGCGGGGCTGGTCACTCATAACACGATCAAACCCAGGAAGTTGCAACCCATGCTCGGACGTTTTGAAAGATACTTCCCGATCCTCGATTGGGGACGAAGATATAGAGGCGAGACCTTCGTCAACGACATGGTTGCAGCGGTGATTGTGACGATCATGCTGATCCCGCAATCACTTGCTTATGCGTTGCTCGCAGGTCTACCGCCAGAGATTGGACTTTATGCTTCGATCCTTCCCTTGCTGGTTTACGCAATCTTCGGCTCAAGCCGTCAGCTTGCAGTTGGTCCGGTCGCAATTTTGTCTCTGATGACAGCGGCGGCGGCGGGTAAGATCGCTGCCCAAGGCAGCGCCGAATACATTCAAGCCGCTCTGATATTGGCACTACTATCCGGGCTCATTCTGCTGGTGATGGGCCTATTTCGTATGGGCTTTCTCGCAAACTTCCTAAGCCACCCGGTTGTCTCAGCCTTCATCACAGCGTCGGGCATCATTATCGCCGCATCTCAGATGAAGCATATCCTTGGCGTGGATGCGGGCGGACATAACCTCTTTGAAATCGTTGTTTCGTTGGGCGAGAAACTCCCAGAAACCAATCTGCCGACGCTTTACATCGGCGGGGCGTCTCTGATCTTCCTATTTTGGGTTCGCAAGCAATTCAAACCGCTCCTCAAGGCGATCGGATTGGGCGAGAAAGCAGCCACCATCATTGCGCGATCGGGCCCAGTATTTGCCGTGATCACCGGTATTCTCGTGGTTGCGGGCATGGGCCTCGACGAGCGCGGCGTCAAAATCCTCGGCGATGTGCCGCAAAGCCTGCCCGCTATCGGCGTTCCGACCTTCAACGCGGACATCTGGATGCAACTCCTCGGCTCGGCGGCCCTGATCAGCTTGATTGGCTTTGTTGAATCCGTCTCTGTAGGTCAGACGTTGGCGGCGAAAAACCGGGCCCGTATCGATCCTAACCAGGAACTGATCGGCCTTGGGGCTGCAAGCTTTTCAGCGGGCGTCTCCTCTGGTTATCCAGTAACAGGCGGTCTCGCTCGGTCGGCCGTGAATTTTGACGCTGGCGCCGAAACACCTGCTGCTGGCGCATATACAGCCGTGGGTATCGCGCTTGCGACAGTATTTCTAACGCCGTTCCTTTTCTTTCTCCCGCAAGCAGTGCTCGCTGCGACGATCATTGTCGCTGTGCTCTCGCTGGTCGACATTCCAGAAGTCATCAAAGTCTGGAAGTATTCTAAGTCCGATTTTGCCGCTATGGCCGCCACGATCTTCGTGACGCTCTTTTTCGGCGTGGAACTCGGCGTTACCACCGGCGTTGTCCTGTCGCTCTTATTGCATCTTTACAATACAAGCCGCCCCCACTTCGCGCTCGTCGGCCAGTTACCTGGCACGCACCATTTTCGCAATGTGAACCGCCACTCAGTAGTGATTTCTGACTCAGTGCTGACCGTCCGCATCGATGAGAGCCTCTATTTTGCCAACGCGCGGTTCCTTGAAGATACCGTCTATTGCATGCTGTCGAACCGCCCGGATATGAAGCACCTCATTCTCATGTGCCCAGCCGTAAACCACATCGATGCGAGCGCGCTGGAGAGCCTTGAATCCATAAATCACCGCCTCGACGATGCAGGGGTTTTGCTGCATCTTTCAGAGGTTAAGGGCCCAGTTATGGACCGCCTTGAACGCGCCCATTTCCTAGAAGAACTGACCGGAGAAGTGTTCCTCAATCAGTATGAGGCGATGCTCGAACTCGATGAGGAATGCGTAAAAATGGCCTTCAGCCGAACGCCTAAAACAACCGAACCTGGGACCGATCCATGCCCGTCTTTGCGGCATGCGGGATTAGAGCCCGCCAATGGAGGAAGCCGATAGCCGCCCCTGACAAGATGCGCTGCCTTTCGTTTGAGCATCAACGGCAAAGGGTCTGAAGGTTCAGCTTACCGGATGTATAGAATGCTGCGTCAAGCGATCAAAACTCTATACGCCTTCCGCCGCAGAGCTCATCGCACGCGCAGTTGCCTGATTGGCCATCAGGCGCTCAATCAGCACAGGGCCGTCAGCAATCATGTCGGCAAGCGTGACTTTGTCGAGTTCGGCGAAGAAGGCCTTAAGGCCCGCGCGAAACAGGACGCTCAGCTTGCAAACCCCGATAAGGGGACAGGTATTGCTGTCGGGATTAAAACACTCGACCAATTCGAGATCACCTTCGGTATGTCGGACGACTTCGCCGATCACAATATCTTCTGGCCCACGCCCAAGCCGGACACCGCCACTACGTCCGCGGACATTTTCCAGATAGCCCAGCTGCCCAAGTTGGCGCGCGGCTTTCAAGAGATGCGCGCGCGAGATGCCGTAAGCATCCGACACATCTTCCATGCGGACCAGTTGGTCTGGGTGAAGCGCGCAGAACATCAGCGTGCGCAGCGCATAGTTGGTGTAAGCGGTCAGTCTCAATGCAATCTCCTCAAGTCAGCGCGTCGCATGCGACAAAAAGTGTACTCGAAGATAACTCTTAAAATTATAAGTAGTAAATCAAATGACACTTTTAGGCCCACTGGTCAAATTCAAAGGGTAAATTCCCATGTTTGAAGCACTCGACGCTGTCCTCCTGGCGCGCATCCAGTTTGCGTTCACGGTCAGCTTTCATATTATATTTCCGGCTTTTTCTATTGGCCTTGCCTCCTATCTCATGGTGCTCGAGGGTCTTTGGCTCAAAACTGAAAATCCGGTTTATCTGCGCCTGTTCAAATACTGGCGGAAAATCTTCGCGGTCGCCTTCGGCATGGGCGTGGTGTCAGGAATCGTCATGTCCTACCAGTTCGGGACCAATTGGAGCGTGTTCTCAGACAAAGCGGGGCCTGTGATCGGGCCGCTCATGGCCTATGAAGTTCTAACCGCTTTCTTCCTAGAAGCCGGATTCCTGGGCGTCATGCTGTTCGGCCTCGGGCGCGTTTCCAACACGCTGCACTTCGTCTCCACCATCATGGTCGCGTTCGGCACGCTTTTGTCAGCGACCTGGATTCTGTCAGTGAATAGCTGGATGCAGACACCGGCCGGTTTTGGCATCAATGAGGTGGGCCAGTTTGTGCCGGAAAATTGGATGGAGATCATATTCAATCCGTCCTTCCCCTACCGCCTCGTGCACATGGTTCTCGCCGCTTATCTCACGACCGCCTTCGTGGTCGGTGCGGTCGGTGCGCTACATCTGCTCCGTAACCGTCAGAATCCTGAAGCGCGCAAGATGTTCTCCATGGCAATGTGGATGGCCGCAATCGTCGCGCCGTTGCAAGTCGTTGCTGGCGACTTCCACGGTATCAACACCTATGAGCACCAACCGGTCAAAGTCATGGCCATGGAAGGTCATTATGAGAGCTATCCGGAAGGCGCGCCGCTCTATCTGTTTGGAATTCCAAATGAAGAAGAACAGCGTCTCGACTATGCTGTGGGTATCCCCAAGCTTTCATCGCTGATCATCAAGCACGATCTCAATGCACCGATGAAGGGGCTCGACACCGTGCCCGACGAGCTGCAGCCACCTGTCCCAATCGTCTTCTGGAGCTTCCGGATCATGGTCGGCATCGGGATGCTCATGGTGTTGGTCGGCTTTGTCAGCTTATTCTTGCGCTGGCGCCGCAAGCTTTATGATGCGCCACTCTTCCATCGCGCCGCCATGCTGATGGGACCCTCTGGCTTTGTCGCCGTGCTTGCGGGCTGGATCACGACAGAGGTCGGACGCCAGCCCTATACGGTATACGGACATTTGATGACGTCTGACTCAATTGCGCCGGTCGAAGCGCCTGCCGTCGCAGCGTCCCTAATCGCTTTCATCGTAGTCTATTTCGCCCTGTTTGGCGCAGGCACGCTCTACATCCTGAAGATGATGAACAAAGAACCTGGTGAGGTTCGACCACTTCCAGAAACACCAACGCGCACAGCCGGGACGACGCAGCTTGCTGCCCAGCGTCCTGACGTTCTGCCCGCTGAATAGGAGACGGTTTCAATGTTTGATCTTCCTACAGTTTGGGCTGGTCTACTCGCCCTTTCCATCTTCATCTATGTCGTGCTCGATGGTTTTGACCTTGGGATCGGGATTGTTTTTCCGTTCTTGAAATCTGACAGCGACCGTGATGTCGCTATGAACTCGGTCGCCCCGGTTTGGGATGGAAATGAAACCTGGCTCGTGCTTGGCGGCGGCGGCCTGATGGCGGCCTTCCCGCTCGCCTATGCAGTGGTGATGCCCGCGCTTTACGCGCCTTTCATTATCATGATCCTGGCACTGGTCTTCCGCGGCGTCGCTTTTGAATATCGCTGGCGCGACAAAGCTCATGAAAAGATCTGGGACCAGTCATTCTTTTACGGCTCTCTGATCGCGACGTTCTGCCAAGGCATCGTGCTTGGAGCCTTCGTCCAAGGCATTGAAGTTGATGGCCGCGCTTATGGCGGCGGCTGGTGGGATTGGTTTACCCCGTTCACCGTGACCTGCGGCGTTGCGCTCGTGGCAGGCTATGCTCTGCTTGGGACAACTTGGCTCATTATGAAAACCGAAGGTGAACTGCGCGATACCGCCTATCGCTACGCAAAACTTTCTGCGCTTGCGACGCTCGGTTTTGTGGGAATTGTCAGTCTTTGGACGCCGCTTCTTTCGCCCGAGATCGCGGAACGATGGTTTACGTTCCCGCAATTGATGTTTGTGCTGCCCGTTCCAACTTTGACGGCAATCCTTGCTGCTATCCTCGGTTGGGGACTTATTACGAAAAAGGATCAAGTCGCTTTCCCGACTTCGATCGGACTATTCGCGCTCTGCTTTGCAGGTCTCGGCATCGGCATTTCGCCTTACATTGTGCCGCGCGCGATCACCATTCAGGAGGCGGCAGCACCAGATTCGAGCCTACTATTTATGCTCGTCGGTGCGCTGATCCTTCTTCCTATCATTATTGGCTATACCGTTTTCACCTATTGGGTGTTTCGCGGGAAAGTCGATCCGGATGCGGGGTATCACTGATGCGTGAAGAACTCCGTACCCCCATCAAGAAGACCGGTCTGAAAGAGATCGCCTGGTTCGTTGGTCTCTGGGCACTCGGCGTCGCCGTCATCCTGATCGTCGGCGGTCTCATCAAGCTGGTGCTTTAGGAGGAGGACATATGCAAACGCTTTCCAATTGGTCCCCGCGCCTGGCCCTAAAAACCCTGAGCGCTCGTAAAAGGAGCTTTTCTGGGTCTGGATCGCATATCAGAGCATCAAAGGCCTGATCACCACCTCCTTGATCTGGGTTCCCCTGATCATGCTGTGGCTCAGACACTAACCCATTTCCAATCAACATTCTCATACCTCCCAGAAAGGACAAACCATGTCTCTCAGAATCGGCGATACCGCCCCAAACTTCACCATCCCGACCACTAAGGGCGAGATTTCCTTCCATGATTGGATCGGCGACAGCTGGGTCTTCTTCTTCAGCCATCCAGCTGACTTCACCCCGGTCTGCACCACAGAAATGGGGCGCACAGCGCAGCTTTCTCAGGAATTTGTCAACCGCAACACCAAGCCACTCGGTCTCTCCACCGATACCGTTGAAGAGCACATCAAGTGGATTGATGATGTGAATGACACGCAGAATACCGATCTGGCTTTCCCGATCGTCGCTGATACTGATCACAAAGTGGCCGAACTCTATGACATGATCCATCCAGGCGAGAGCGAAACAGCCGCGGTTCGTTCGGTCTTCATCATCGACCCGAATAAGAAAATCCGCCTCACCATGACTTATCCCATGAGTGTTGGTCGAAACTTTGATGAAATCCTTCGTGTAATCGATGCGCTTCAAACGGGTGACAAGCATGGCATTGCGACCCCTGCGGATTGGATGCCAGGCGGCAAGGTCATCATCCCACCTTCAGTCACGAATGAGCAGGCACGGTCCAAATTCCCGCAAGGATGGGATGAGGTACGCTCGTATTTGAGATTCACAGAAATAAGCTAACCCAAACCGAGCCAAGTCAGTCCGTATTCGGCTGGCTTGGCAAAAGGACAGAGCCATGTCGTATTCAAAACCTGTCACAGCAGCGCTTCGCCTTAAGTGCGGCGTTTGCAATGAGGGCAAAGTCTTCGAGCGCCGAATGCAATTTAGGGATCAGTGTGAAGTCTGCGGGCAGGACTTTTCCATCGCCGATACGGCAGATGGACCTGCCTACTTTGTTGGCTTTGCATTGCTGATCCTCACAATGCCTTTTGCGGTCGTCCTATCGATTGCTGAGCTTTCTCTCGGTGCCAAACTGTTTGGATACGCTTTGTTGGTTGCGCTGACAGGGTTGTTGATTTTCGTTTTGCTGCCAATCGTGAAAGCGTTATTCTTGAATCTTCAGATTTTTCATCGTGCAGGTCAGATAAAGTTCAAGTAGCGTTGTGTGACTCGATCACTGTTTGAACAAGGCGTGAGGTGTGAGAATGGACGTCCTATGTCAATACGATTGTTCGCCCTGTATATTATGCTGAGCTTCACAAGCTTTTCTGGCTTGTCTTTCGCCGACCCGAACCGCCTCGCATCCATTGATGCGTCACTGCAAAAGGCGTTTCCCAATATTGGTCATATTAGCAGCTCTGATTTGGCGGCAATTCTCACTGGCAGTGAAAACGTTATCCTGGTTGATGTCCGGTCGGAAAAAGAGTTTGCTGTTTCGCGCCTACCCAATGCAGTTCGGATTTCTCCAAGAGCCAAATCAGAAGAGGTTATCGACCAATTGGTAGCATTAGCTCGCGGGAAACATATTGTTTTTTATTGCTCGGTGGGCGTTCGCTCGTCCAAACTTGCCGACCGCTCTCGTACTGCTCTGAAAGACGTAGGCGCTGAAGAGATCTATAATCTCAGCGGCGGAATATTCAGATGGCATAATGAAGGCCGTCTGCTTAACAACGAGATCGGACCAACGCAATTTGTGCACCCTTTTGATCGATCTTGGGGCAAATTGCTTAGCCACCCCGAGTTCATTTCTAGGCTACCGGTAGGACCTGATGGCAAGTGATGTAAATACAATTTTGGGGATGACAGAATCCACATTTCGGCTCAGCATTTTTGCCGCCGCTTTTCTATTTTTTTCCACGCTTGAGGCGGCGATCCCTCGCAGACGACGTATTCAATCACGATTGAAGCGTTGGACAACCAATGCGTCGCTGTTGGTAATCGCTACAATGCTGGTTCGGGTGTTAGCACTCGCAGCTCCGCTCCTTGCGATGACGGCAGCAGCCAGTTTGAGTTTAGAGCTCGGCTGGGGTTTGCTCCATTACATTGAACTTCCGCTCGTCGTGTCAGTTCTACTCGCGATCGCCGCGCTCGATTTGGCGATTTGGTTCCAACACCTAATTAGTCACAAGGTTCCACTTTTTTGGCGATTTCATCGCGTTCATCATGCTGATCGCGATTTAGACGCCTCCAGCGCGTTGCGGTTTCATCCAATCGAGATTGCCGCCTCTTCGCTTTACAAGCTGGTATTGGTATTCTTGCTGGGACCAAGCGTGATAGCGGTCATTTTGTTTGAGGTCGTTTTAAACGCCAGCGCGATGTTCAATCACGCAAACCTCGCTCTTCCACGATGGCTGGACCGTATCTTGAGGACCATACTCGTCACGCCAGACATGCATCGGGTTCACCATTCGGTTCACAGTCATGAACACGATACCAATTTCGGGTTTTGTTTATCGCTGTGGGATCGGATTTTTGGCACCTATACAAGCGAGCCTCAGGACGGCCATATCGATATGAAAATCGGTCTATCCGACCAGCAAGACGCAACCACGGATAGTCTTTCTTGGTCGCTTAAGTATCCGGTTAAGTGACGAAAAATTTCTACAGCCATCTGCGCACTCGTGCGCAATACTCTAAGTACGGATCGCCAAACTTGCGCTTTAAGGCTTCTTCCTCAGGTTTAATCTGAAACACTGTCATGTAGGCAACAAATAGTAGAATTGGTAGCAACGCCAGTGGGTTCGAAAGTCTTAGCCCCCACCCGAGCAACAAAATCAGCAATCCCAGGTACATTGGGTTGCGAGTATATCGATAAAACCCTGTTATAACGAGACTGCTCGCCTGATCCGGACTCAGCGGATTGACGGTGGTTCTCGCCCGAAAAAACTGGAAGACGCAAACAAGTTCTATGCCTATTCCAAGTGCAATAATCCCTAATGAGAGGAGCTGGATTAGCGGTTGCTCAACTTGAAAACTGGACGCATTTCTGGCGACGCCCCACATCGCTCCGGCTGTCAGGAGCCCTATTAAGGGAGGAGGTATCAGGAGCTTCATTCGGATGAAAACGGGCGCATTGGCAAGCCTTTCTTGATCCAACCTGGACCTGCTCGCCAGCTGCCTCGTATACCTTCTTGAACGTTACTAAGGTTACGGAACCCATTCTGTTCCAATAATCTGGCAGCGTGTGAAGATCGCACTCCGGTTTGGCAAATAAGGATCACTTGTCGGTCCAAGTCACCGCCGACAATGTTGCGAACGCGTGAGACAAAGTCAGTCTCCGCAATCGAAATACCGATTGACCCGGCTGGCATTCCGCCTCTGTTCCATTCGCCGGGTGTTCGCACATCTATGAGGATCGCGCCGTTCTGGCTTTGCAGGTTATGCGCCTCGGTCGCGGTCACTGTCTCGATCTGTGCGACGGCCGCGAATTGCCAGGCAAGAATCGCGACGATTAGGACAAATACCGATCGCATCTACTGAACTCTAGAACGGGTTTAAAGTGTAGCCGGATTGCTGCAAAAGCGCGTGGGACGTCATAGCAGACAGAGACATTGTCACGCCTGGCAGAAGGTCGGCCTCAGAAATGTCTCGGAACGCAGCGGTTTGCCCACACAGCTCAATCGACACACCAGATTCGACGAGTGCCGCGATGAGTTCAGAATTTGCGTTGTCGCTGCCATATCTTTCAGATGTGACTAGATCCATAGCGGCAGGGCCATGTACAACGATTGCGATGCTCATCTGTTCAACGGGCACGCCAGAGTTTGCGTGCATATTTAGAAAGCGTGCTGCACTTTCCAGGCGGCGATTGATCTGCCCCGCCTTTGCAGGTTCGGCTACATCGAATGCAACTTTTAGCTCTGTTTCAGCATCAAGCCGAACATCAGACACCGGAGCCACAGGACCGAAATCTTGGATGACAGGTCCCGTACTGAAGTTGGATTGCTGGGCTATCGCGTACCCATGTACCCCGACACAGATCAGCGACAAAAGTAAGATAAGTCTCACATGATTCTCCTCTTCAATGGTCCGTAGTACAGAAACCATTCAAACCGAAAGTGACCAAATCACTGACTTCTATTTAAATTCAACCGATAAGTTGCGCCGACGTTCCGTTTGGGATTTTTGGCGAAATTTTCTCATATATAGCGAATAGAAAACGGGCCGCCAAATAACAGATTGGCCGACCCTAGAATGAGTAATTCTAATCGTATGAGGTATCAAAACCGGCAATTGAGAGCGCACCGCAATACTCTCTTCCGGACTGTAGCCCTCAGCTCTCACATAGCTCCGTTAAAAATTCGAACCATTTTGCAGTTCCCTCTCCGGTCTTCGCGGACAAGGCTAAAATTTTCGCCTCAGGATTAACGGATAGAATGTTTTCGCGACATTGCGTTTCGTCGAACTCGACAGCCTCGGCGATATCGACCTTATTGATCAGCACACACTTCGACGCCCGAAACATGTGCGGATATTTTAGTGGTTTGTCTTCCCCTTCGGTCACCGAAATCACGGCAATCTTCATGCGCTCGCCGAGATCAAACATCGAAGGACAAACGAGATTCCCCACATTTTCGATCATCAAGACGGCACCCGCTTCCAATTCGAGTGATTTAACCGCTTCCGCGATCATATCTGCCTCAAGGTGGCAACCCGCGCCGGTATTGATTTGTACTGCCTGTGCACCTGCGTCACGCACGCGTTCGGCGTCGTTTGCAGTCATCTGATCCCCTTCAATCACTGCAATCGGATGGTCTTTTGAAAAATTTCGAATTGTGTATTCGAGCAAGGAAGTTTTGCCCGCACCAGGCGAACTGACTAAATTGAGCGCGAGCACACGCCGTCCTTCAAACCAACCTCGGTTTTGCGCTGCAATAGCATCATTTTTCGACATGACGGCAGCTTCAAGACTGATAATCTCGCCATTAGGCCCATGTACATGCGGACGATCATCTCCTTCATGGGAATGCTCGTGATCAGAGTGGTGATGATGGGGTTCATGTTCATTGTGTTTTAAGATCCCACCTTCTCGCAGCACCCGGCGTTCGCCAGTTTTTGCATCTTCGATAGTCACGCTATTCATAGGATCTGAACATCCACAAGTTCCGCACATTACGCAGCCTCCTCAAATTCAAACTCTTTAACCAAAAACACGTCGCCTTCGGCGTCCACAAACTCCAGTAGTGATCCAGCCAGCGGCCCGCCTTCGGTTACAATATCCCAGCAAAACGCCAGAGCACGCTTCTCGACGCAGGCGAGTGGACCTACTGCGACTGAGACTCTTCGAACTTGGCGTCCCATAGAGTTTTCTGTCACGATCGCAGCTATGGAACGGCTTAATCCCAACTCGTGCATCTCAGGCTCCTACCCAAGCCAGCGCCGCAGTAGAGCGCATCACATTCACGCCGATGCCGACCGCAAACAAAGCAGCAAGAACCGTAACGGTCACGTGGATTTTACGTGCGGAACGCTCGATTGCGCCAAGCGGCCATGCGACTGCATAAGAGAGAACCGCCATACCGACGATGGATCCGACACCGAAAACGAGGATATAGGCCAAAGCAACCAATGCACTCTGCGTGGTTGCAATGACAAGCGTCAATAATCCGGCCGATCCAGCGGCACCATGGACAAGCCCTACGATAAGCGCGCGCCAGGGCAAGCCATCTGGATGAGAGTGCTGATGTGATGAATCAGAATGTGCGCTTTTTTCACCATGGTGACTGTGAGCATGCAGGTGTGCTTTTCCGTCTTCATGACGATGTGCATGAAAGTGGATTTTGCGACGCCACATACGGACAACGAGATGTAGTCCTAGCAAAACCAGCATCGCGCCCACAGAAAATTCCAGTCGTGCAGCCGTGGCATCGGTTAAAACAAAACCGAAGACAATCACCACGCCACCTAAGGCAAATAAAGTAAGGCTGTGTCCAGCCCCCCAAAATGCGCCACGCAACATCATCTTTCGTTTTTGTGCAGTGTGGTCGCTTGAAATAGCCGCCATAGCTGCGAGATGGTCTGCTTCTAGAGCGTGGGTCATGCCAATCAAAAATCCGAGTGCGAGAATTCCAAACATTCAACAAATCCTCGGCAACTGTTCACCCACCAGCATTTCGACGATTCTTGCTCCTCCAAATATCGTTTTCATTTCCACACGACCGGCAATTCCGCTTTTTGCATGCCCAATGATCGCAGCATTCTTTCCCGCTTTGACAGATCGCATGGCCTCAAGCGCTGCATTGGCTTCGCTTTCCGGAGCGAAAACGACCAAAGCCCCTTCGTTTGCCAGGTAAAGAGGGTCAAGGCCGAGGATTTCGCAAACACCTCTAACTTCTTTTCTAAGGGGTAATAGCGTTTCGTCGATTAGAATACTGACAGCGGACGCTTCTGCAATTTCGTTCAAGGCTGAAGCCAATCCACCGCGGGTCGCGTCGCGCGAACAACGCAAATTTGGCGCAGCATTGATCACTGCGTCCATCAGTTCACCAAGAGGTTGGCCGTCTGACCTAATATCCGCATTGATTGCCAAGTCTCCTCTGGCAGCCAATATCGTTGCGCCGTGATCTCCTAGCAGCCCGCTGACAATTGCAACGTCTCCCTCACGGACGGAGGTGGCGGAGAGATTTCGACCTGACGGGATGACACCCACGCCTGACGTCGTAATGAACAATTTGTCGGCGCTTCCCCGTTCTACGACTTTAGTGTCTCCGGTGACAATTTTCACGCCCGCCTCATCGGCAGCCTTGCACATCGAATCAACGACGCGGCGCAATAGATCCACATCGATGCCCTCCTCCAAAATGAACGAGGCAGATAACCAAAGTGGAGTAGCACCTCCGACCGCTAGATCATTGACTGTGCCACATACAGAGATGCGCCCAATATCACCGCCCGGAAATTCCAGAGGATAGACCACAAAACTATCTGTAGTGAAGGCAAGCTTCGCGCCTTCCTGAGCGAGGGCACCCGGCTCCAATCGGGCCTGGTCTTCAGCACCGTTTGGTTTAAAGCGGCTTGTGAACACATCTTCAATCAGATCACGCATGGCTTTCCCGCCACCGCCATGTGCGAGCGTCACATGAGTGCCGCGCAGTTTTCTAGCGGTTTGCGCGGCCTGTTTCATACGGCCGGCTCCAGGTCCGGACGAACCCCTCCGTATTGATAGTATGCCGCGCATGCTCCCTCGGAAGAAACCATTAACGCACCCAATGGCCGTTCCGGCGTGCATCCTTTGCCGAATTGCTCGCATTGAATTGGCTTGATACGGCCCGTCATTACATCACCGCACCGACAGCCTTCGGGTTCTTCTACGACCCGTGATGCTTGGCCATAGCCGATGCCAAATTTTCTCTCAGCATCGAACGACGCGTACTTTTCTCGGATTTTGAGGCCAGATTCATCGATTTCACCCAGGCCGCGCCATTCAAAAGATTCACGCCGTTCATAGACATCTTCACAGGCGGCGATGGAAACGGGATTGCCTTGATCTGGAACAATTCTGGCATACTGGTTTTCGACCTTAGCTTGCCCTGATTTGATTTGTTCCAAAACCATCATCACTGATTGCAGCAAATCTACAGGTTCGAATCCGGCGACGATGATTGGTTTATTATAGTCGCGGGCAATGAACTCATAAGGCTCCAAGCCTATCACCATGGAAACGTGACCTGGCCCAACAAACCCATCCAGCTTCATGTATGGATCATCCAAGAGAACTTTGATCGGTGGCGGGACTGTGATATGATTGCAAAAGAGGGAAAAATTGGAGATTTTTTCTTGTGCTGCTTGTTGCACGCAAAGAGCGGTTGACGGCGTTGTTGTCTCAAAGCCCAATGCAAAGAAAACCACCTCGCGATCAGGATTTTGGCGCGCCAGTTCTAAGGCATCGAGAGGCGAGTAAACGATCCTAATATCCGCGCCATCTGCTTTGGCCTGGAGAAGCGATTTCTTGGTCCCGGGCACCCGGACGGCATCGCCAAAGGTCGTAAATATAACCTCTGGACGCTCAGCTAGCTCTACGCATTCGTCTACGCGGGCCATGGGTAGCACGCAGACAGGACACCCAGGGCCATGAATAAACTCTAGCCCTTCCGGCGTTAGCTTATCCAACCCATACCTAAAGATTGCGTGAGTGTGCCCGCCGCAAATTTCCATAATGTGGATAGGCTGGTCGGCGGTGGCACCAATTTCGTCAATAATGCGTTCGATCTCTGATAAAACCGTATTGACCGCCTCAGGGTCGCGAAACTCGTCAGCGTACTTCATGATGACCCCTCCAATGCAGCTTGTCCGTGGCGCATTGCCTCTATTTCTGCTTGCGCTTCGCCGAGCTGGATGAGGATCTCTAAAGTCTTCTTAGCCTCCTCTTCATTTATCCGGCTCATCGCAAACCCAACGTGGATCAATGCCCAAGCGCCGAGCAATTCATCCGCGTCGCCGCTCTCTGGCATTATGCAGGCAACATTGACCTCGCGTTGAACTCCCGAGACCTCGACCATTGCAAGCTTTTTAGTCGCATCAGAAATGGACACAATCTGCGCTGGAATTCCTAAACACATCGTTTGCTCCCTTGGTTTTGGTTAAGAATAATTGCGGCGGCGATCGTGGCTTGTCCAAGCGCAATACCACCGTCATTTGCTGGAACTTGTTTGTGTGTCAGGACGTCGATTTCAGCGTCTCTCAAATGTCCATGCACGAGTTTGAAGAGAGTTTGATTTTGGAAGCAGCCGCCCGAGAGAGCGACCGCTGAGAAAGTCGGTTGGTCCCCCATGAGGCGTTTGGCCATCGCCACAATTGCCCGGGCTAAACCGCGGTGAAATCTAGCTGCAATCACACCTATAGGGGTTTGCAATACCAGATCGCCAAGCATCGCTCTCCATACAGCTAACGGTTCGATGTATGGCATGCCATGTCCATCTATTAGGGGAATAGAAAATGGGTAATCCAGATCTGAACTCTCATCGAGCGCACTTGGGTCAATCGCGGCCTCAAATAGCATTGCAGCTTGACCTTCATAGGTTTGACGTTCCGGCGCCAGACCAGCAATTGCGGCAGCTGCATCAAACAAACGGCCACAGGATGTTGATTTAGGTGAATTCACCTGCTCTGAGATCATGCTATCGAGGGTGTCTCTTGGCTTTAAACTCAAGAACTTGAATATATCCAAGTCAGAGAAATTCATTGCGAACTCAGCCCACCCCATCTGTGCAGTAATATGCGCGTACGCATTCCTCCAAGGCTCACGCGCTGCAGCATCACCACCAGGTAGAGCCACCGGTTTTAGCATCGCCAGTCGTTTAAACGAAGTGTAGTTGCAAGCCAGAAACTCTCCGCCCCATATTGTCCCGTCGCCGCCCCACCCGGCTCCATCGAGCGCGATCCCGAGAACATCGCCGCCATCCGTTGGCCACGCATTCTCCGCCATGCACGACGCAATATGCGCGTGGTGATGTTGCACCTCGATCAGTGGAAGATCCAACTGATCCGCGTCGTGTTTACCCAATTTGGAGGAAAAATACTCTGGGTGCTGATCCACAACGATTGTTGCCGGAACGTGTTCATACAAATCACGGTAGAGTGAAAGATTGTGCGTTAGTTCGTCCGCGGTCGTGGGGTCCGCCAGGTCCCCCATATGTTGACTCAAAATGGCTTCGCCATCTTTCACTAAGCAGAAGGCGTTTTTTAGATCCGCACCGTACGCAATCATGGGAGGCGCATTCTCCAACCCTGGAGGAAGCAATAGCGAAGATGGCGCAAAACCGCGCGCTCGTCTTAGTATTCTGGGAGCACCAAGATCACAACGCACCACGCTATCGTCAATGCGATTGACGATATCTCGATCGGTCATGCAGCCAAAGTCGGCGACTTCAGCCAACCGGTTTCGAGCAGCTTCGTTCGTGTAACATTGAGGTTCGCCGGAGATGTTACCAGATGTCATAACGATTGGCCGTGTCATGCGCTTCAGCATGATATGATGAAGCGGTGTATACGGCAGCATGAAGCCCAGACGATTTAGTCCGGGGGCGACAGCGTCCGGCAAGTGAGCATCGCGTCGCGCTTCAAGTAGGACAATTGGAGCAGCGCTAGAGCGTAACAGCGCTTCCTCCTCCGCAGTTATGTGTGCAAAGGCCGAGATCGCTTCGATATCGCGCGCCATGAGCGCGAACGCCTTGTCTTTGCGCTGCTTTCGTTCTCGTAGTTTTTCAACGCTAGCAGAATTAGTCGCATCGCAAGCGAGATGAAATCCGCCAAGTCCTTTAATGGCAACTATTTCACCTGATTTCAGCATCCCGCCGACTGCGTCAACATCATCTAACATAGAGAAGGCTTCGCAGTTAACGATGCCCTGACCGAGCTTTTCTATCCAAGCTTTTGGACCGCACATGTGGCATGCAACGGGTTGAGCGTGATAACGTCGGTCTAACGGGTTCTCGTACTCCGTTTGACAATCACCGCAAAGATCAAAGGCTCGCATACTGGTCTTTGCACGATCATAAGGTGCGCCGTGAATGATTGAAAAGCGAGGGCCACAATTTGTGCAATTTGCAAATGGGTACCGAAAGCGCCGATCAAAAGGGTCGTTGATCTCGTCTAGACAATCCTGACAAGTGGCAGCGTCCGGCGTGATTGCAACGCGCATCACGCCTTCGGATGTCTGGGCGATCTCAAATGCAGTGGGGATTTCACCGCTCACTGATCGACGTTCCATCTCTTGAATACGCGCTAGCGGCGGCGCTTCACTCTGCAAGCGTTCAACAAAAGCCGAGATCCGATCACCCCATAGTCGAATATTGACGCCCTCAGGAGTGTTGCAAACATCGCCAACCAATTCTAATTCATGCGCAAGCCGCCAGACGGTTGGCCGAAAACCAACTCCTTGGACTTGACCGCGCACCACAATCAATTCGCCAGCGAGGCGGGAGCTCATTTCGCCATCCTCCACAGAAGGACACGGTTGTTTCCGCTATCCGCGATAATCAACTCGTCATCTGAACTCGTGATGCCATACGGCCAACAGAGGGAATCTCGCTCAATAATTCCCCATCGATTATCACCTTTCGAAGCAAAATCCGGTTGCCCTGTTAGCCAATCCGCATCGGCGCCGGTAGTCGTTTCCCGCCAGCCTACGAGTCTGGAGTTTGCGGTATCCGCAACGAGCAACTTGTTTTCGCTAACGGCTACCGCGTAAGGCATATTAAGGGCGGCGGACGTTGGATAGTAAGATGCAAGATTGTGATCGCAGTCCGTGAAATTCTTCTGCCCCAGAACATGGCTGCAAGGCTGGCCATTTTGTGTTGGCCACTCATCCCAAAGCATGACTCGGTTATTCCCAGCGTCAGCGACTGCAAATCCGCCCTGCCAGTTCACTGCTGCGTGTGGCCAGCGCATCCCCATGCGGCCAATTTCTTGACCACAGTTTTCATCTCTCGTCTCCATGTTGTTTTGGCCAAGAACAAGGTCTGCGGGTTGTCCTGTTTCCTCAGGAGAATTCCATATCAAAACTCGCCGATTGCCCGCATCGCAAACGGCGAGCTTCCCATCAACCTCGACAACTCCATATGGCCAATGCAGACTCGTCGCGCGCGGAGCGTCTCGGCCATGGTTCGCTTCGATGGAACACCCATCCTTTTGACCAAGGACAATATCTGCAGGTTGATTCTGAATTTTTGGCACTTCGTGCCAAAGCAAAACGCGATGGTTCCATGCATCTGCTACAGCAATCCCGTCGCGCCATCGCGAAACACCCGTCGGAACATTTAAAGTTGACTTACTGGGTTCGCCTTTGGCGTTCCGCCCTTCGCGCGAATAAGAAGGTTGACCTATCAGTATATCCGCATCTTGGTTGTCCACAGTCGGCCCAGTTAACCACCCCAATAAACGATGGTGGCCGGTATCAGCGACCCACAGTGATCCGTCTTTTGCCCGTGCCGCTCCGCGCGGCCCAAATAGCACAGATGCTGATGGTGTGTTCGGCATGACGAGTTCTTGTTCTTGCCAGCCCAGCACAACATAGGGGCCGTCTTCCGACAAAAGCGGCGCGCCCTTTAAAGCAGTTCCCTCTGCTTTGATTGGACCAAATGAAGACGCCATTGAGACTTTCATGTCACTACCTTGTTAAACGAACTTCTATCTGACCATCTTTCACCCGCACCCCGTGCGGCTGAAGCTGCACCTCTGGTGCGGTCAAGCACTCACCGCTTTCCAACGAGTATTGAAAGCCGTGATAAGGACAGGTGATGATCGCATCATCGATGTCACCGCCATCCATAGCCATGCCCATATGAGCGCAGGCGTTTTTGAAACAGGTCACCTTGTCGCCTAAGCGAGTGAGAATGACGGATTCACCATCTACTTCTAGAACCTTTGTTGTACCGTCCAAAACTTCATCTAGCGCGATGGCTTTGGTCCAACCTTCTCTCTGGAAGTTTGCGAACGGAGAGGCGTATTCGACACCTTCGCCTCCGCCTAGCCCTTTTGCTTGTTTGACCTCTACAATGTTTGAAAACTTGTCTTGTATGGCTTTTTTGACGCCGCCATAAAAGGTCAAAGCAGATGCTGGGCAACCATCGCAAGCACCCAAAAACCTAACCGTAACTGACGTTTCTTCGACGGATACAAGTTCAACGTCTCCGCCGTGTGAAGCTAGCGCAGGACGGATAGAATTCAGCGCCTCGTCCACCTGCTCATGCAGGCTTGGTTTCAAGATACCGTGACGGCGAAGAACTGTGTAAACGACTTCGTCACCTGCCGCTTCGCGCAGAGCGCTCGATATTCCTGGCACCGACTGTAATATCCGTATTAGGCGCCGAAATGCTGCAGCATTTAGAGCGTCAATGGCTTCCCCTCGAGCCGAAGCAGCATTTTTTTGCTGTTCCGGCCAATTCTCTGCCAGCGCTTCAAGCGCGGCCAGATCTGAAAGCAGGCTACTAAGATCCCGTTCTTCGGCGGTTTGTGAGAGGTTCGGATCACCCATTACTTTATTTATATTTCAAGTTTTTGAAGAGAACGGGTTGCATGATACCCGCCACGAGGCCGCCGCCAATCGCTCCCACGATCGGAGACACAAAGTATCCAAGCGCAACGAGGATTGCAGTCCCGCAAAGCACTCCGACCAAAAACAGCTGAATGACTTTCGAGTAATTTTGGAAAAGACGGCCCGTAAAAAACAGTTTCACTGAGTCAAAAATCATCTCAAACATTAGGCAGCTCCAACAATAAAAGTTAGAATGAGCAAACCGAGAATGACGGCGGCTCCACCTGACAACAGCCCGTACAATCCCCCCATCGCGCCGGCCATTTCTTTGCCGAGGGCTTCGCCACCAATAACAATCCCTGAACTAATGCCTCCCACTAGAGCGGCCAAGGCTCCCAGCCCTAAAGCAATCAGCGTCGCAATCATAAAATTTCCTTCCCAGTCCGTTTAATTCAGTAAGTTTTGTGCTTTCTCGATGTCTACTTCGAGCTCGAGTATTGCTGCTGACACTGCGTCCGCCTTTTGCAGTTCGCCAAACTGCTGAAAAAGGCCGAGCGCTTCTTTGTACAAAGCTATGGCATCGGCCAAGTTCTCGGGATTTCCCTTTTCTGGAGCGTCAAGCGCATCCGGCAGGTTAGCGAGACAATTTGCTTTGTTCGATATCGTGTTTGCATACTCTAAAGGGGTATCTGAGATGTTTCGAACACGCAGCGCTTCATCATAAGCCTCCAACGCGCGGAAACCATTCTCTACTCGATGACTAGAGGAAGCATATTGAAGAGCATTACCCAGATTGTTTTGCAGCATTGCGTATTCGCTGGGGTGATCCACCAAAGTGACCACTTTCAAGCCCTCCTCAAATGCCTGCACAGCCAATGCCTCTCGCATTTTTGATCGTTCGTCGGTAAACGGAATAGAAAGAAACGCGGTCGCTAGATTGTTTTGCAGAATAGCGAACTCCGCTGGGTATTGTTTCGCTTCGAATGTGCGAAGCGCTCTTTGATACGCACCAATACAATCCTGGATCCGAGCGCGGTTCGCGCCCGCCAAATTTTGCAGTATTAGGCCGTAATTCATTTCCGCCTCCGCAACTTCCGCTGGCTTACCTTGCGTACTCAGTGTTGCGAGCGCGGATTCCATTGATGAGCGGGCCGCGTCCAAAAACGTAACATCGTCAGCGGGGATCATCATTTGCGCGGTCGCCATTCGGGAGAATATCCTAGCCTCCAATAGAGCCTCTTCAGGCGGACACATCTCTATGGCCTCTTGATAGAGTGAAACGGCTTCGATCAAATCTTCTCGAGATTTCGGCTTCTGCTGCATCCCCATAGCAATTTCCATGAGCATCTCAGCTTTCTCTGCAACCCCGGCATCGGCATCGATTACTGCTTGTCGGGCTGCATCGGCCTCAACCGCAGCTCTACTCTCCCGTGCCATCCGGGCTCCTCCACGCAAAAAAAGCGGCTTGCCACCGCAATTATTATTTAGGTGACAAGCCGTAGCGGAGGAAAAATTAACTGTCTACAAAATTTTCATAGCGTAAAGTTAGTTTACACCTTAGGCAAAGCGCATATCAGAGCGCCTCGCTCAGAGCACCAAACAGCCTCTACAGCATCATCATTCCAATCCATGAGTTGATGCTCGGCAAACACGTCAGGCGCGGTCACAACCCGATCGCCGTTCGCGTTCCGAATTTTGAGAATGTAACCGCCAGCACTCATTTGCTGAACTGGCATAACATTGAGCTCGTTTTCTCTCACAACTACGATTACGGCGTCGAGACCACGAAAATAGGTCTCGCAGTCTGACGAGGGAATATATATCGACCCTTTGCGGACAGAAAGACATGCACTCACGACCAAGCACCCGCTGTTCCCGCCGCGGCTAACGCTTCAATTCGACTCGCAATTCGCGCTACCGAGCTTTGTACGGCGCTGGAAAGCTCCAGGCCCAGTTCCAAATTTTCCGCCTCAATCAGAAATACTTTCACGTACTTGGGAAAGGAATCTCCGTAAATTTTTTTTCCCGCATACAATGCGTGATCCCACCGAAAATCATGCAAATTCAGACTTTGCGGAGGTGGAGCGGCAAGGATCTCTCCTGGCACCTCATATATCGCGCCGGGCTGGTCTTCTGGTGCACGGGCATCGATGATGATCAGGTGAGTTGCGCCCTTGGCTTGGTACATGACCCCCATTCCGTCAGTGCCACCATCGAACAATTTTGCGCAACCTGGCAGATCACGAGTTCGTAGTTCAGCGACGACGTGCGGGCCAACGCCATCGTCACTGCGGTTTGTGTTTCCGCATCCGATGATTGCCAGCTTTATATCCGCCACAGCCGACAAGACCATTCTGGCTCAACAGGCAGCATCAATTCTGGCAATTCACAAAACTTCCTGTGTACCAGATAATACATGCACGTTTCGCAGGGCTGCTCGATGTCTTCGACTTCGATCGTGTGGTCGGTGAAGCCGCCGATAACGAGCTTCTTTTCGACATTCGCGCCAGCCTCTTCACGCAACCGCATAATGATCGCGTTCACAGCGGCAGAGGTTTCAGCGCGTGGGAATACTTCAGTCTTTAATCCCGCCTTTAATTTTTGAGCGATCTCTTCACGTAGATTATCTTCGTCGCGAGTGGCCCCAATATCGGACATATCCCCCTCCTAAATCCGCCACAAACGGCACCACCATTCTGGTTCGGCGGGCAAATCAAGTTCAGGCAAGTCACACCAACGTTTGTGAACAAGATAGTACATGCACTCTTGGCACCGCATGTCGTCCTCACCATGGGGCGACAGCTTCCAACCACTGATGATCAGTTTTCGCCGAAGGTCATCAGGGCTCAGTTCACGCAATTGATCCAGTAACTTTGAGAACTCTCTATCATTTTCTGGAAACGGCTCGAGTTGAGTAGCAAGTCCCTCTTCAAACATATCCTCTATCATTTTGATCAAAGTTGCATGGTTGGCATCCTTTGGTGTCACACCATATCGTTCGAGTGTTTTGCCAACGTCTCCCTGTTCGGACATTCCCGGTTTTTCTGTCATCACTGCTCTTTCAGGATGCGCGTCATGGAAGGAACGATGAGTTCCCTTTCATGACGCACATCTCTCGTTTAAAACAAGTTTTACGCTGTGCGGAACCTGGCCAGCTCTTCACCTGTTTTGGCATCGTGCGCATGAACTGTGCAAACAAGGCAGCTATCATACGAACGGCAAACGTGCCCAACCTCGACGGGATCTGATGGATTCTGAATTGGAGTTCCAATTAAGGCTTCCTCGATTGGGCCTCTTTCGCCGTCCGTTGCTCGCGGCCCCACATTCCACGTTGTCGGAGCAATGATTTGGTAATTGCTTATCTTACCATCTTTTACATCGATCCAGTGACACAGCGCTCCGCGGATAGCTTCGGTTGCACCCCAGCCTTGGCCATCTTTTTCTGTGGGCTTAATATACCAATCGTCGTTCAGCTTGAACTCACGTAGAATTCGCTCAGCCTCACGATAGAGTTTGCAAAGCTCATGCATACGCGCGAAATGGCGAAGTGCGATAGAAGGCCCCCCCATCTTTCGGTACATGTCCAAGATCAGTGGATCTGAATGCTGCCAAGCCTCTCCATGGCTGCCGCCCGCAACCAATTGACGAGCCAGTGGCCCAGCTTCAAGTCGTCCGTTTTCGGAATGGCGCACCGCAGTCGACCAAGAATATTTACCCTCATGATCGATGGGATTCTTACCTACTGGATTGGTCACGCGATCAAATGGGTGAGTTCCACCAACCTCATCATACCAAGCGTGCGTCACGTCTTCTCGTGTCATTGCCTGATCCATGAGCTTATGCGTATCGGTGGCACCGTCATAAACACCTGATTTCATGATAACGGCAGAATTGCGCCCTTCGATTGTCGGGTTTTGATACTTGTCCTCATGCGGCAGGTATCCCCAAGTAATGAATTTTGCGTGGCCTCGGCCGTATTTATCAAGGCCTATATCCATCGCCATGCGCCAATACATGCCGAGATCTGAATTCGCGTGCTCAGGTTTCTCATTCAACCAAGCCATGAAGTCATCATATGACTGGATTTCCTCGTAACGCTCCATTGAACAGCCGAACCAAAGTGGCTCGATCCAATTTCTACGGAAATGCTCAAGGATCGCGACAGAGCGCGTTACGTCTGTAAGTGTTGGTGAACACATTACACCACCTGGCACCATGTATGAGGAATGCGGCCATTGCCCGCCAAGTAGAGCGTAAATTTCTACGGGCCTTCCAGATATTGTCACTCCGGCTTCATATGAAGTTCCAGTGAACGGTGAATAGCGTTTAACGGCTTCCTCGAAATACTGACTTTTGGCGTAGTTTTGGTTCGTAAAGTCAATCATGAACAGGCCATAGTGATGGCGAGGTAGCGACTGAAGCGACTCAACAATCTGCCCCAGATTGCGCGCCAAAATCGCATTGCGCGGTACCGTTGTACCCCAAGCGGTATCGAGCGCCCACGCTGCACAGGTCAGGTGAGACGCGCCGCATATCCCGCAAGCCCGCGGCGTCACGACCAACCCGGCCTGCGGGTCTTTGTCTTTAAGGATAACCTCAAAGCCCCTGAACATCTCTGCATTTGTCCAAGCGTTTGTGACCACACCGTCCTGGATATCCACGCGAACATCTAGATCGCCTTCGACTCGCCCGACTGGCGATATATCAAGTGTTTGAATAGCTGACATTGTCTTATTTCCCTCTGCGCTCGCCTAAACCACGAAAATATCTTCTTCGGCCCAAGCCGGAGAAGCGTTTTTGGCGGCAGCGGTCAGTTTCATATATCCTTTTTTATCGACCCCAGTTGGCAAGTCCTTTGGAACCCCCATAACTGTTTGCGTTTTGAAAACTGTGCCCGGCGCAAGATCAAAGAATGGGAATTCTGGTTCAGTACAGCCCAGGCAAGGCATACCCGCCCGTGTTTTTGAAGATTGCCGGTTCCACAAGATGCGATTGCATGGACTGTGGGTCATTGGACCGCGGCATCCTAGATCGTAGAATAGACAGCCCTTACGCTGCCCAAACGCGGTGGTCGACACTTTGTACGCAAAATGCATATTTCGCGTACAGCCTGTTTGGGTAAAGCTCGCAAAGAATGTTTTTGGCCTCTGGAATTCGTCCAAAGTAAGATCTCCGCCTCGCCCCGAAGCTACTGCAACCAAAATTTGAGTTACCCAGTCGGGGTGAGCTGGACATCCAGGGATGTTAATGACTGGAAGCCCAGCTTTGGAAACAAAGTTCTCCCCCAATGCACCACCTTTTGCGCGTTTGAGGAATTGAAGACCTTCACTATCGGAAGGGTTTGGAGCGGTCGCTGGAATGCCGCCCCATGTAGCGCAATCACCGATTGCAACCACGTATTGGGCCGCATCGCATAGCTTTTTTACCCAGTTCTTCATGGGCTCGCCGCAGAACCGGTTCCACTCACCGGTTCCATCTGGCGCATTGATCACAGTTCCTTCGAATACAAAAATATCGAGCTGAATTTCGCCAGAAATACACTTCTCCAGAATAGTTTTAACGTTGTCGCCTAACTCAAGGCCGAGAGATGGCTGCCACAGAACATTAATTCCAAAGTCAGTTACGAGATCGCATGCGCTGGGCTCTTCAGCGTTTAGAAACGACATCGTGTTCCCTGAACAAGCCCCCCCTTGCAACCAAAGAAGATTGGCCATGATTAGTTTCCTCCGCTGTTCTCGGCGCTTTTCGCCGTTTGTAAATTATGAGTCAGCTTATCAGTTGATATCCATGCCAAACACCACCGGCACAAAACGCTAACTAAGTTTACAGAGACTCTGTCGCAGGAATGGCTTCATGCACGAATTGCCACTACGTTCGTGTTTGCTTAGGAGCGCCGTATCGATTGAAAGTCGGCCCGGCTTAAGCGGATAGCTGCATTCTTGCGCGGAGAGCTCGGGATTTGATCGGCACAGCTCTATCTAATCGCACGAACAATTGATTAGAGCGCAAAATGCCTTTGCGAGACCAGTATGGCACAGCGCAAAGATAGTTTGCACCCGGCTGTTGATGCAAACTTAATTCGCAGCAGACGCGAACATGTTACATCGTGTTTAGCCCTGCCGATTGCCACAAACAGGGCACTCCACTTCAGGGCCATAGCCCATCCAAACTCCACTGCATTGGCTACACCAATGTCCGACGCACCGATCACCGGATGGATTCAACGTCAATGCGAGTTTAGAATACCCAATAATTTTTGCTGGTTTTTGACGATTTCGGCCTGAAACTGCGGCGTGCGGAAACGGGATAACCCTGTCATCTTTACTCATTGAGTTGTCTAGCTTTCTGATCAAGACCGTATCGTTTAATCTTATTTGCAATTCCAACTCGCGACAGACCCAGGCTTTGCGCCGCCTTGGATTGATTCCAGTTCAGTCTTGTCAGCACGCGGAAAACGATTTGGCTCTCTAAGTCTTCGATGATTTCTTTAAGTGTTCTTCCGTCAGCTTCGATACTGGCAAGAGAGTCTTTCCGCGCTTCGATAGAGGCGATCACTTCAGAGAAGTGCTTAGGAAGAATATAACTGTTGTTGTAGGCCAATGCAGCTGCTCTAGAAATCTCCATCTCCAATTCGCGTACATTTCCTGGAAAATCGTACATCGACAATTTATCCAGAGCCTCACGTGAGATGCCGACGATTCTTTTGCTATTAATTTCCGCAGCTCGCTCCAAAAAAAATGCTGCCAATGCAGGAATATCGTCAACGCGATCTCGAAGCGCTGGAATATCCAGCTCGAACCCTTTGAGGCGGTAATACAAATCTTTACGAAACTTACCCTCTGAAACGAGCCGATCCAACGGTCGATTGCTAGCGGCGATGATCCTCACGTCAGCGTTTTGGACAAAATCCGAACCAAGCGGCTTGACTTCGCCTTCTTGCAAGAAACGCAATAAACTTACCTGAAATGCGGGTGAAATCTCTGATATCTCGTCTAAGAATACTGTTCCGCCGTCCGCTGCGCGAAAGAGCCCCAGTCGATCCGATATAGCGCCTGGAAACCCGCCTGAAACGTGCCCAAAAAGCTCCGAATGAAGCGCTTCATCTGTAACGCCACCGCAATTTTGCACATGCATCGGGGATTCACGCCTACTGGAGTTGTAGTGCACCGCGCGCGCCAGCAATTCTTTGCCCGTACCCGTCTCTCCCTGAATGAGGATTGGAAGCTCGGTTCTCGCAGCCTGTCTTGCCGCCGCGCATAATGCGTCCATCGATGGGCTGACATAGATTAACTTTTCGAACCGAGACCAGGGTGCCTTGATCGCCTCTTCTTTATGCCCGCCAAATAGATCGTCATCAATCGATAGTTTGAGTTCGCGCGATAGAATTCTGTGTCGTCTAGAGAGTTCGGCCATCTCCAAAGCGCGTTTTGCAACCATGCCCAAATGCTCAGATTTGAGCGGTTTACGCATCCGCAAAAACGCTGCGCTATTTCTGGCGATCTTGCCAATTCGCTCGCTCTTACTGTCATCTCCGAATACGATACGAGCCGTTTGCGGGCCTTTCACGCGAGCGGTAACAAGAAAATTTTTCCGTACATTCGCTAGCACCGCTTCATCGCAGATAATCAGCTGGCAATCGACATTATTGAATTTTTCCGCTGCGTCTTGTTCAGTCTCACAATTGATGAGGCGATAGTGTCGCTCATCGGCAAAAACAGCTTTGGCGGATTTGTTGGCTTTCGGATCTTGAGAAACGAACAACACGGTACAGACGAGCGAATTCATATACTTAGTTTACAATCTGATAATAGAGTAGACAATACGAATTCCGCCAATAACGTGGTCCTAATTGCGTATCACGAGTTTCTGAAACTGCGCGAGCTCGCGATATGCACAGCAGCGAACAGCGAAGCGCCGTCAAAAGTAACGGCACATTGGTCAATACTCAAAGGAGCAAATTCGTCTTGGCCTCTCCAGAACAACTTCACACCCAACACGTCGACCGAGCCTTTATTCAGGACGAGGCGCACGCGCGCCCCCCCGTCGCAGTCGAATGGGAAGCAGGTGAAGCTTGGCACTGGGTGCTTCATACACCGCAATTTGATGCCAATACCTGGCCATCGGAATTTGATCTGGAGCTACGTCATCAGTTGATCGAGCGCCCAGATGGAATCTTGCGTTTCGAAAGGCACACTGAATTTGTATCTCTGACGTTCTTTGGCGAACACCGTCCAAGTTTGGAGACGCTAGACCTAGTCCGGAGGTGCCCGGGCAATCAGCTTTCGGGCGCGAGAATTCTCGTGTCAGAGACGATATCAATAGAAAATGCGTTCGGAGACGCTCGCATCTTTGGCGGGAATGTAATGTTTGAGGGTATCGCGGCGACGACAGACTTCAGAGTTTCTGATCACGGCCTGGTTAAGTACACGGTGTCAGGAAAGTTTGAAGATGGATTTGCCCGCGGCCGATTGATCAAGCGGCTCTTAGATCTTGAAACTTATCGAATGGCATGCCTGCTTGGCCTCCCGGCCGTTCGGCGTCTAACTCCCAAATTACATGAGCTTGAATCTCGCGCCGAAAAGGCAACCTCTATCTTGAACCAAACCCAGACTTCCCTTGATGAGTCCATTCGCGAGTTGGCCAATATATTAAAATCTGTATCAGCGATTAGGTCAGAGCTTTATTATCGCATAGCCGCTTCCAACGCTTACTACGACTTGGTGTCGGACCGATTGACAAGTTTGGATGAAACCCAGATCGGGCAACGCCAGACTTTGCGGGGATTCATTAAACACCGCCTTGATCCGGGTATGAAAACTATACGGGCATTTGAACGACGCGCTGAATCTATTTCAACTTCCATTTCTGAGGCCCTCGCGTTGGTGCGCACCCAATTGGACCATACTGCTCAGCAGCAATCCCAAAACTTGCTCGCCTCAATGGAGCAGCGTGCGCGTCAACAAGTGCACCTCGCGCAGGCCGTGGAGGGCCTTTCGGTCGCGGCAATTACATACTATTCTGTGGGGCTAATTTCATACCTATTGAGAGGCGCGCCACCCTTAATCCTCGATCATAGCACTCTTATTGCCTTTTCTGTCATACCGGTCGCGGTATGTGTCGCGTGGTTTACACGGCGCGCAAGAAAGAAGATCGATAGTATCGCGCGCCGCTGAATCGGCGATGGTTTTCTAAGCTCAATTTTTCCTACTTTAGTGATGTCGTTTTCGGAAGCGTCTCTATCAGCCCATTGATGGATCGTTCGATACACACAATATCCATATGGTTGGATTGGTTTCACCACATCTTTCAGCGCGTATCGCACATAAAGTCGATTGGCCTTGGTGGGGCACCATTGGCCCCTTCACAAAGTTCATGTGCTCGTTCGCGGTAATATCTAACGCGTTGGATCAATGAACGGTCGCCATTTGCCATCCCTTCTTCAACCGATTTGTCTCCGACAATGATGGAAGCGATCTGGCGGTCGGTCAAACCCGCCCGAGAGCCGTCTAAAGCGATCAGTCCATTTCTGAGCAATCGTGCTTTTTGAGAGAATACAGGCGGCGTTTTAACGTGGTCTCCATAGACCTCAGTTGCTCTCTTCACAATTTCCAGATGCGAATCGAGTCCTCTGACTGCATCGACGCTGAATGATGTTTTAACAGGTTTGGTCGTGACCAAAGTATGGCCTGAACACCGGACTTGAACGGACCTGCCAGGACCGACATGAACGAGGTGCTCGATGCCTTTATCATCGGTCAAATGGACCATTTTGCACTTTTTTATCGTCTCATCAAAAAGGTCATGTGGCTCACCTGGCTCGCGCGGAAGTACAGTAACATGCACAATTTCTGGATCAGCCTCTGGCGTCCAAAATACGGTTGCTTTTGGCGCAGCAATGTCTGGATTTGGAAAGAATTTAAGCCCCCATTCTTCTGCCGCCGGCTGCTCCGTCTTTAGACGAATGAGTTTAATGTCATGGCACGCTAATTTGCTCTTAGGCGCTTGCCCGAACGCTTCCCAAGCGACTGCCTGAAACTTGGAATTGCGTCTTAAATATTCAAACGCCCAGTCCCTATTGGAAAGATAGGCTGTGTAGTCATAAGAGCTACGGTAAGTTGCAAATTCATCTAATTTAACATTGACCATATCAAAATCCCCCACAGTCAAGTAAAGGCAAGCCCCATGCCAAAAACTCAATAATAATAGTTGTTTATAGGACTTTGGTCGGGTATTCTTACATTTGCTACTTTAGCTAGAAGGCGCGAAGGCGCTTCATATCAATTCAAAGTGGCTCACCGACTTAGATTTTATGATTTAGGTCACTGATCAGTAGCCGCGGAGCGATCCGTGAGTGAGTGAATAGAGCCTTGCCGAAGAATCAATCGGCTCGTATCGCTAAGCCGATTGAACATGATGTATCTCCACTTTTTGTAGCGCTCTTCGCACGACGGCTAAACTTTCGGCGCACGCTTCCAGACGAGGTCTGCGCCATCAGGTCTTGGAAAAAGCGCTGCTTGAACCGGTTCGGCAAAGGTCGGATCATCGAGGACACATCTGATATAGTCCTTCCCGCCATCACCTTTCGATCGTGCATTCCAGCCAACGCCAAGATCACTGTCTCCAGCTTTGATAAAATAGTCAGGCGAGTGATCTCCGCGTTTTTTTCGGTTTGGGACAAACCGCACCGAAAGGCACAGAGACAGCGTTGAGATCGAGCCCTCATACCCCGTCCTGGTGCGTGTGAAGATGCCGATATTTGCCATTACATTCTCCTTGGTTTTTAGGGCTTCATATCGCGCCGAGCCCGTTTGAACCCGGCATCGCTTTCGATAAGCGCGCGCAACATGGATGGAATGAGATCAGCGACGCTCACCTGTTTGCCGTAGGTGCGAGAGTGAACCTCAGCATAATCATTAAGATCGCCATGCAATTCGGGCTCTACTGCGACGGACAGTTTAACGGGTGTACGATCAGCAAGCGGGCCGATTTTGAGTTTCGTTCCGGTCATTTAGCCACCTCCATAGGGCTGAAGAATAATGTCTTGATGGACAAGGATGCGCAGGCGCCAACCAGGCCGAATTGTTATGGTTGGCTGCACGGCGAGCTGCCTGCGTATAACCTCATTGCCAACTTGTGACGCGCCATCTTGCGCAGCGTCTCGGAGCGCGCTTGCGATACGGTCATCCTCATCGTCTGAAAGCTCTGCGCCAATGCTGATGAGGCTTGAAAGCGCAGCGGCTGAGAAGATACGCAGGCTGTGATTGTTGACCCGGTCCTTGAGACCAGCATTTCCACGTCCATCAACGCCAGGTAGGTTTTCAATACGGATGGAGGTTCCATCCGGCATGATGATCCTATTCCAGACGACCAATGCCCGCGACTGGCCATAAGCGACGACGCTGTCATAGCGGCCAATAATCCGGCTGCCTTGCGGAATAAGAACGGTCTGCCCGGTGACCGTGTCATAGACCGGCTCAGTGACCTGACCGACAACCTGACCCGGTAGGTCTGAATTAATCGCCGTGAGCAGCGTTGCTGGAATGACGGTCCCTGCCATGACTTGCCAAGGCGATGCGGGCGTTTCGATTTGATAGGGATTGTAAATTGAGCGGTCCAGTTTCTCAGCCACAAAGTCAGCTTTACGGTCCTGATAATTTGGATCGCCTCCATACCCCTGCTGCTGCGGTCCGATTTGCAAGGCTTTCAATGCAGCGAACGGGTCTTGCGCCGCTGCGGGTGCGTATAATCGCGCCGCGGCCTGTTCAACCGATGACCTGTTCTCCGCTGCATTTGTAAAGAACAAGCCACTCTGCCGCGCGGCTTCGGTGCGCTCGGCCTCACGTTCAATTGCTTCGACTGCAGCATCATCGCGCGGTAGATCGAAAACGACGGATGGTTGCGGATCAAGGCGGCCCTCACGCTGGGCTTTCAGAATCGGTGCCCCAAGATCGCCCGGTAAGGGCGGACCCAAGATGTCGGGCTTTTGATCGACCTCTGCATAAGAAACAGGTAGGTTCGCCAGTCCCGCAGCCGTCGGCTTGTTTGCCGTCGAATATAGCTCACGCGCGGGAGCGACTGTATCATTTCGGGACCCACTCATCGCCAATGCAAATGAGCCGAGCACAATGGCCGAAGCACCGCCCAAGACAACCGCGAGCGCTTTTTTGCTGAACCTGCGGATGGGCGCAGGCGAAGACCTAAGTGCCAGGTCTTGCACTCCGATAGATGGATCGTTCGGGCTCATCGCGATGCCATCTGCAGATCATTACGCTCAATACGAACGACGTCTTGGTTTTTCTCTCCCAGGCGCAGCTCAGCCATCGCAAACAACCGGTCAACAACATAATAATTGTCCCGCATGCGATAGTTCACGAGCTGGGATTTTCCATCGCGGCCAACAACAAAGAGCGGCGGCGCTTCGCCTTGATCCAAGCGCGCGGGGAACTGGATGTAGACTTTTCGCCCATCATCAAACACGCGCGACGGTCGCCAGTGTGGCTTGTCTCCGCTGATCTCATAGCGAAACCGCAATCGGTCGAGTTGCAAGCCAAGCGGCGCTGCTGATTTCTCTCCTGATGTCTTGGCCACCGGCGAGCGGCGTACAAGCGGTTGATCAGAGTAGCGCCATGACACCGCCGCCATATAGGTTTCTCTAAAAGCGTGAAGCTCAAGATGGTAGGCACGCCGTGAAGTCGTGATGATCAGATTGGTTTTAAGCCCTGCTTGAATCGGTTTGACGAGAATATGGACCTGAGCATGATCACCTGCACCGGACACCGTATCGCCGAGCACCCAACGCACCGTGTCACCGGCTGAGACAGACATTAGTTCTTCACCCGGTTGTAGGGCGATGTCGGTGACCTGCTCTGGTGCGGTATAGACCTGATAGAGCGCGCCGCGCGTATAAGGGTAGATCTGGATTGCGTTCATATAGTTGGCCGGTGACGGCTCGATGGCGGCCGATGCGTTGGCCCGCTCTATGGCCTGATAGGGCTTGAGCGTTTCGGTCTCACCTGCTCCTGCGAGTTCCTTCGGGGAGATGCCGGGCCCAAATGTTCGGGCCACAAGCGGCGCCTGCGCGACCGGGGTGTCTACGACCTCCGGTCCATCTAAATCAGCGTCAGATAGATAGACCGCCTCGATAAAGGGTTCATCATCAAGGACAATGTCCGCAGTCTTTGAGTCCATAGTGAATGTCTCACAGCCCGCTAAAGCAGTGGCTCCGAGAAGGATGGTGAGAAAATGTGTCTTCTTCATAGAAGCCCCCTTAGTTTAAGTCTTTCGACCAGTTGATGCCGTGGACGTAGAGTCCGAGCGGATTTTGATGGAGTGTTTCCGCGTCGCGCGGCGCGTCAGAAATGATTGAAAGCGTGGCGGTCCAGTTTTCACGGCCCATCTCTGCGCCGTTGCGGAAGGTGGTTTCGCGCCAGCGGAGCGTAAAACTATCATCGCTCGCTCGGACAACACTCGACACATCGACCGAGACAGACCGTGTGCCAATCTCAGCAAAAGGATCATTTTCTTGCGCATATGTGTTCAATGTCGAGGCTGCTCGGTCGGTGGCATAGGCATAGGCCTGCAACCAATTCTGGCGCACGATGATGGGATCAATTGAGACCGAGCGCGTATTCTTGATGAAGGCCGCCAGATGGTAGGCGATCTGCGCATCTGTTGGCTCGTAGGTTGCGTCGGCAGGGCCGACGGCGCGCACTGCACCTTCGCTAGATAGCTCAATGACGTAGGGCGTCACATAAGACTGCGTGGAGCGCCAAACGAGACCAGCAGCAAGCATGGCCGACATGGCGATGGCCAGTAAGGCAGCCAAACGCCAATTCTTGGCCTGTACTCTGGCCGACCCGATTCTGTCATCCCAGGCTTGGGCGGCGCGCTGGTAGGGCGTGACCGGTTCGGGTGTGTCGCTAAAGGTGTTGGTCTGTCGTTTCCACATCATCGGATTAATCCTCTTCGTCTCTTAGTCGCGGTGCTTCGCCTGCACCGGGCCGGTCACCATCGCGAACAGCGGCGGCTGCCGTCATGCCCGCATCCCGTGTTGATTGGCTGCGGCGGATTCTCTTCGCCCAATCAGGGCCGGACGTATCATTTGCGGGGCTTACGACACGGGTCGGACCGCCTGTGCCACCCGTCGCCGCAAATGCCGCTTGACCGCCAGTGCGATAGCGCCGCCCAGCATCACCGGTCATGCGCGAGAAGACTCGGGCCGCAGATTGTCTCGCGGTCGCGAAACCCGCAGCAGCGACACCTCCGGCACCAGACGCAACGCGAGCCACGCCTGCTTTTCCTGAGGTGGCTGATGAAAGTGCGTATGAGGCCCGTGTGCCACCCGCGACTGATGCGGCAGCTCCAATTGAAGTAGAAGCCGCTCGGCCAGCACCGCCAGCTATACCGCGAGCCATGGAGCCGCCTGCAACAGCCCCTGCGCCTACCCCAGCGGCTGTACCGATGGCCGCCCCGGCTCCGAGTTGCGGCGCGCCTGAAACAATGCCGGTTGCAATGCCAGGCCCGAAAATACCGAGAGCCAGCATAGCCAGAGATCCAAGGATGACCGAAGAGGCCTGCTCCAGGGTGACCGCATCGGGTGCAAAGGTCGATGTGATGGATCCAAAGATTGTTGATCCAATGCCCACAATGATGGCGAGCACCATCAGCTTAATCCCGGATGAGATGACATTGCCGAGAACCCGTTCGGCCAAGAAGGATGTTTTGTTCCAAAGGGCAAAGGGGATTAGAACAAATCCAGCCAGAGTGGTCAGCTTGAATTCGATGATTGTGATGAAGAGCTGAATGGCCAGAAAGAAGAAGGCTAGAAGCGTAATAAGCCAGGCAAGGCCAAGAACAAAGATGATTACGAAGTTTTTGAAGAACGCGATTGGCCCGGTCAACTTCGCGATTTCATCCAACAAGGGGTAAGCCGCATTGTAACCCGTGGCGGCAACAAAGCCCGGCTTCATAATATCATTGGCCGTAATCGTGCCGCCTGTTGCGTTGAGCCCCAATTGCGCAAAACTCTGAAAAATCACGTCGGCGAGGAAGGCGAAATTGCCAATGATCAGGGCGAAGAAGCCAACATAGAGCACCTTTTTCAGGAACTTGCCGATGACATCTGTGTCAGGCCCCATCGCCCAGAACAGCCCTGCCAGTGTGATATCGATTGTTATGAGGGCCGTCGTCAGGAATGCCACATCCGCTTGCAACAACCCGAACCCGCTATCGATATAGGTCGAGAAGGTGACAACAAACTGATCGATGACGTTGAGGTCGTTCATCCGCTTTGCCCCTTAATTGCGCGTGTAGGCGGCACCGTCACCGCGAAAGCGCTGGTGGCGGATGCGTGCCTGTTCCTCGATAGCCATGCGCCGGGCATGCTCCACTGCAAGCATGCGGTGCTGGGCGGCCATAAGGTGCTGCATTTGCATTTGTTGCTCGACGCTCAGCGCAATCAGCTGATTGCCCGCTTGATTGACTTGCAGGTTGCCCACCGCTTCCTGGCTTCGATTGACGAGCGTCGTCAGCGTCTCGCGGGATTCCGCGATCGACGTAACAATGCCGGATTGAACCTGGATCGCATTGCCAAAGGTCTTACGCGCGAGTTTCCATTGATCGGTCGCGCGCTCCACAATTTCCTGATTTGTGAGGTGTTCATAGCTCTCAGGGAAATTCTCTTCATAACGGCGTTCAGAGGTTGCCACCTCATAGGTGATCTCATCACCCTTGCGCATAAGAGTATCAATACGCTGCAAAAGACGTTGCAATTCCTGAATGGACGACTGGTCAAGCCGCGCGAGATTTTCAGCAGAATTGATCAACATCTGCGCTTCATTTTGCAATTGTTGTATTTGATTGTTGATTTGGTTCAGCGTGTTGACGGCGGTATTGACATTCTGAATGAGATTGGTGGGATCGATGACGACATCTCCCACGCCAAACAAGGCATCAGCGGGAGGTGCAAAGGTCGCTGAAAGAGCAGCCGCGCCGAGGACGATTGAGATTATTCGGCTGCGCATGGGACGCCTCCATTGCTGGTTTGAAGGATAAGATCTGCGGCCCAGGAGATGCCTTTGTGTTCGAGCCATGCGGCAGTGAATGCTTCGCCTGCAGCTTGATCGGCCAAAAGCTCATCAATGGCTTTTTGATCCTGTTTGGACCCCGCCCCACAAAGTGCCAGACCAATTGGGCCTAGCTCTAAATCAAACAAGCGATTTCCAGCCGGGCATTGTAGATAATAGTCGCGTTTCGGCGTCGAGCGAGCAATCAGCTCAATCTGACGGGCGTTTAAGCCAAACGCCTCATAGGTCGCTGTCTGACTTTGTTCTTGCGCCCGCGCATTTGGAAGGAAAATCCGCGTCGGGCAGCTTTCAATCAGCGTTGGCGCAATGGTGCTACCTGAAATATCTGACAGAGACTGAGTTGCGAACAGGACAGAGACATTTTTCTTCCGCAGGGTTTTCAACCATTCACGCAGGCGCCCAGAAAACATCGGGTGGTCTAAGAAGACCCAAGCCTCGTCGAGGACGAGTAAGGTCGGCGCGCCATCAAAGCGAGCTTCCAAGCGGTGGAACAGATAGGAGAGCACGGGCGCAGCAAGGCGCTTATCGTGCATCAAATGCTCCATTTCGAAGACGGCTAGATCGCCCTGTTTCAAACTGTCATGCTCGGCATCCAGCAGTGCGCCGTATGGACCATCAAGGGTGAAAGGTTGCAGCGCTTGGCGCAGCTCGGTCGATTGCAGTAGGGCGCAAAAGCCCGTAAGCGTGCGCTGACGCTTCGGCGCGTTTGAGAGGGAAACTAAGGTTTCCCATACTGCGTCTCGGACCGCCGGCGTCAACTCAACGCCTTCTTGTTTGAAAAGACCCAACAGCCATGTCATAGCGGCAGCGCGTTCGGCTTCATCATCGATGAGCCCGAGGGGCTGAAACGATAGACCGCCATCTAGGCTAAGGTCATATTCACGCCCGCCCATTGCGAGCATGGCGGCGCGGGCCGAGCGTCCTTTGTCAAAGACGAAGACGCGGGCGGCGTTATACTTTCGAAATTGCAGCGCGAGCAGTGACAGGAGTACTGACTTGCCCGCACCCGTCGGGCCAACCACCATTGTATGACCGACATCGCCCTGATGTGTCACTAAACGAAAGGGTGTGTTCGAAGACGAGCGCGCCATTAAGAGCGGTGGTCCATCCAAATGTGTGTTGCGTTCCGGGCCTGCCCAAACGGCGGCGAGCGGTGCCATATGGGCAAGGTTCAGCGTATGGATGAGCGGCAAGCGCACATTGGCGTAGGCGTTCCCGGGATGTGTGCCGAGCCAGGCATCGACGGCATTGAGTGTTTCGTTGATCGCGGTGAATCCATGTGCGTTGAGCACGCGTTCGATGGCCTTGGCCTGCTCACTTGCAATTTTTGGATCACGATGCGTGGTGACAATTGCGGTGGTAAGATAGCCAAACCCAACATGGTCTGCGCCCAATGCCTGAAGCGCTTCATCGACATCAGCAGCTTTATTTTCAGCGTCGGTATTTACGAGCGCTGCTGGTTCATTCTCCAGGGTCTCTTTCAGAACCGTCACGATTGATTTGCGTTTGGCGAACCATTGTCGGCGATAGCGATTGAGGGTTTTCTCGGCCTCGGTCTTGTCCATGGGCAGGAAGCGCGTCACCCATCGATAGGAAAATCCAAGATGATTGAGATCGCTTAGCAGCCCTGGCTCAGTCGCATTTGGAAACCCTTGGAGTGAAATGACACGAAGTGCATGATCGCCGAGGCATGGCGCTAGGCCGCCGGTTAGATCACAATCGGTCAAGAAGCCATCTAGATACATTGGGGTTTTTGGCATTCTGACGAGATGGCGCTTGGTCGAGACACAACCATGAAGATATGTCAGCGTCTCGTCATCGCTTAGCCAACTCGCCTGAGGCATCAACGTTTGAATGAGGTCAAAACTTCGATCTGTGTTGGCTAAAAAGGAAGCCAGCGTATCATTCCAGAAGGCTTCAGGCACTTGCCCTGGATCTTCGATCATCAAGTTTTCGACCCGGGCAGCCCGATCAGCAGGTGGCATCCAGCAGAAGGTTAGATAGGAATCGCTCTCAAAGTGGCTGCCTGCTTCAAGAAACACATTGCGTCTCTCTTCATCGAGCAACCAGCTCGCCGCATCTGGGAATGAACTGTCTGGATATTCTGTCGACGGTCGTCGCTCAGCTTCAAAGAACAGCGCCCAACCTGATCCAAACCGGCGAAGCGCATTATTGACCCGCGCGATATAGGCAACAAGCTGCTCTGCGGTCGCGCTTTCAAGATCAGGCCCGCGATAGCGACAGGTTCGCTGCAGCGAGCCATCCTTGTTGAGGACCACGCCGGGCGCGACCATAGCCGCCCAATTTAGATAATCTGAAAGCCGTTTAGGACGGCCACGATACTCCAGCAGATTTAGCATGAGAGATACCCCTTGTGTCGAACATGGCGGGTGAGCACTTCCATGAATTTCGGGTCGCGTTTGGCGGCCCAAACACAGATCCCGTGGGAGACCATCCAGTAGACAATTCCAACCACCCACATTTGCATGCCAAGACCGAGCGCGGCGGCGAGAGTGCCATTGAGGATTGCGGCCATTCTCGGTGCACCGCCGAGCAGAATGACCTCGGTCAGCGACCTGTGAAGTGGCACATTATAGCCGTCAGGAAGCGCAGGCCCGTCTTGCATTAGAACGTCGCTCCGCCACCGAATGAGAAGAAGGTAAGAAAGAAGCTGGTGGCCGCGAACGCGATGGAAAGACCAAAGACGATCTGCAATAGCTTACGCATGCCGCCGCCGCTTTCCCCGAAAGCGAGGCCAAGGCCGGTCAGGATAATCACGATCGTTGCGAGGATCTTGGCAACCGGGCCTTCAATTGATTGAAGGATAGAATCTAGCGGCCCTTCCCATGGCATACCGGAACCCGCCGCGTGGGCTGGCAATGTAAGAGCAATGGTAATTACGCTGAGCGCCACCACTTTCGAAATGGTCGTCTTCATTGTTTTGTCCTTTCGGGTTTTGAAGATGATGTTGAAGGAACTTCCCGCAGCGGGGCTTGAGCCGGTTTCAGCACGTATCCATCGCCACACTGGCGATCCAATTTGAGGATGGACTCGACTTGGCGAACGCCGTCCTTGCGCCGAATGAACACCACGCAATCGATTGTCTCGGCGATGAGTTCGTAAGGGACAGTGTGCGCCACCTCACCGACCAATTGCTCAAGGCGGAAAAGACCAGCTTCGGCAGAATTTGCATGAACAGTTGCGATCCCGCCAGGATGGCCTGTATTCCAGGCTTTGAGCATGTCTAACGCTTCACCGCCGCGCACTTCCCCAACAATGATCCGGTCAGGTCGCAGTCGCAGCGTCGAGCGCACCAAATCTGAGAGGGTGACCGAGCCGGGTTGAGTGCGGAGCGCCACCGTATCAGGTGCCGAGCACTGTAGCTCTCTTGTGTCTTCCAACAGGATGACCCGGTCACCTGTCTGAGCAATCTCCGCGAGCAAAGCATTCGCGAGCGTGGTTTTGCCGGACCCTGTTCCGCCGACGATGAGAATGTTCTCTTTTTCCAAGACAGCCAGCTTGAGAGCAATCGCATTTTGCGGGCTCATCACGCCTTCATCGACATAATCGTCTAGGGTAAAGATTCGAGCGGCGGGCTTTCGAATCGAGAAACATGGTTGTTCCGAAACCGGTGGCAAGACTCCTTCGAACCGCTCGCCCCCTAAGGGGAGTTCTGCAGATATGATGGGGGCCGCGCGTGTAACATCGCGTCCGGTGTGGCTCGCGACCAGACGGATGACCCGCTCAACTTCGTGCGGCGAGAGTTCAGAACCTGTGTCTTTGCGCCCTTCCCCGTGGCGTTCAATCCAGAGCCGCCCATCTGGATTGGTCATAATCTCAATGACAGTGGGATCGCTCAGCGCATCAGCAATTTGCTCACCAAGCGCAGTTGTCAGCATATCGGCCGTTCGCTCCAAGGCGTTTGCATCACGCATGACCCGCCTCCTCTTTTGTGCTTCGGTCGGGTGCAGGTACGTGCAGTCGCTCTAGCTCTGCCTCAGAGAAGAAATCGCTAGCGCCTGCAACCACTTCGTCGACTGCGGTTTGAAGGCTGCGTTTTCCAGATTGAAGATCGCGTCCCAATTGTTCGAGGAACTGATCGAATTGCTCTTCACCCTTGGCGCGGGCGACATCCAACTGGCTCGATGGCAGTTGCGGCGTCACCATCAGGAAGTATCTTATGTAAAGCGCGAGCGTTTCGCCGTGGACGGTATCTTTCTGCTCGAGCCGATCTAACTGCCGTGACAAGCGATCTAATCTTCGCGCAAAAACGGCTTCGCGCTCATTCTCTTTATTCCCGCTCAGATATTCAGTGAGCGCGTCATCAACGATGCCGCAAAGACTATATCCGGGACGTTTCGCAAGCTCATGCAAGCGCGCAAAATTGAGGTCTGAAACATAGGTGTGGATTCTGGGCTTCATCGCTCCCTCCCCTGCAACAGCCTCGCAGTGGTGAGTTCGTCGAAGGCATCTGCTTCAGCCAAATCCTTCCCAAAGAGCGTACGTTGCTTGGATACCTCGTGCTCCTCACTCTCTTGCTCAGTCTCATCTGTCGGTTCGGCTTCAGGAGCGACGTTTGGGTCTTTCTCCAAACGTGGTGTCTGTTCATGCCCGCCCGTATCGTCATCGGAGGGCATCAGATCTTCGTGCACGTAAGCCCTCACACCATCCCACCGAGTGGGCAGTTGCGCTTCTGGATTGGAATTAGACTGCGCGGGATCAATTTCAGGCAGAATGCGCTCAGTGAAGTTGCGATCTTCATAGTAGCGTAGCTTCTTTGCGCGTACCGGCGGGGCACCGGCGACCATGATAATCTCATCATCCGGCGGCAGCTGCATGACTTCGCCTGGCGTTAGCAATTGCCGCGCGGTTTCCTGACGCGAGACCATCACATGGCTGAGCCACGGTGCCAGCCTGTGACCGGCATAATTCTTCATCGCTCGCAGTTCTGTTGTGGACCCAAGCGCGTCAGAAATACGTTTGGCCGTGCGTTCATCATTGCTGGCGAACGCAACCCGGACATGACAATTGTCGAGAATGGCATTGTCGGGCCCGTAGGCTTTGGCGATTTGGTTCAATGACTGAGCGATCAGGAATGCGCGAAGTCCATAACCCGCCATATATCCAAGGCTCGTTTCAAAGAAGTCGAGCCGTCCAAGAGCCGGGAACTCGTCCAGCATGAGCAACACTTGGCGCTTTTCAATCGTAGGCGCGGCATGTTCCTCTGTGAGTCGCCGCCCAATTTGGTTCAGCATTAAGCGAACCAATGGACGTGTTCGTGAAATATCAGAGGGCGGCACGACGAGATAAAGGGACAGTGGCTGTTTGCCCTTCACAAGATCGTCGATGCGGAAGTCACATGTCGATATTGCCCGCGCCACGGTTGGGTCACGATAAAGCGATAAAAAGCTGAGCGCGGTAGAAAGAACACCAGAGCGTTCATTCTCGGATTTGTTGAGCAATTCACGAGCTGATTGAGCGACGGTTGGATGAACCCTCGGCGCTTCATCGGTACCGAGGTGGTCGGTGTGCAGCATCAATTCCAACGTGTCGCGGAAACTTCTTTCTGGGTGCGCAAGCAGATGCGCAACGCCAGCAAGAGACTTCTGTTCCTCAGCATAAAGGACGTGAAGGATAGCCCCGACGAGCAGCGCATGGGCTGTCTTGTCCCAATGGTTGCGGCGGTCTAGCCCGCCTTCTGGGTCGACCAGAATGTCAGCGATATTTTGAACATCACGAACTTCGTTTTGGCCCTTGCGTACTTCCAGAATCGGATTGTATCGGAGCGTCGCCGGGTGGGTCGGGTCAAAGCGCACGACGCGAGAGAATTTAGAACGCCACGCCGAGGTAAGCTGCCAGTTTTCCCCTTTGATATCGTGGATCACTGCAGATTGCTGCCAAGACAGCAATGTCGGGATTACGAGACCCACACCCTTACCGGAGCGGGTCGGAGCGAAAGCCATAATATGTTCTGGCCCATCATGGCGCAGATAAGCTCCCGGCAATTGTCCAAGGAAGACACCATCATTGGTAAGCAGGCCTGCACGGCGAATCTCGCTACGCTTCGCCCAGCGCGAAGACCCGTAGGTCGTGACGTTTTTTGATTCTCGCGATCGAAGCACAGCCCCGACCACGGCAGCAAAGAGCCCGATCACACCGCCCGAGCCAGCAATCAGCCCAGCTCGGTCAAAGGTCTCCGGCGCGTAAGCTTCAAAGGAGTACCACCAGGCGAAGAAACGCCACGGCTGATAAATTGGTGTATCGCCGAAAACAAACCAAGGCTCACCAAGGCGCGGTGAATAGGCAAGCTGCTCAGCTGTCCACTGCGCCGCATACCACACACCACAAACAGCGATGCAGAGAACGAGCAAAACTTGCCAGAAGATGGTCGTGGTCAGTTTCATGCCCTAAGGCTGAAACAAAGGACACCTTGCTGACTAGGCAGATAATCGAGTCTTATCGAGACACAAAAGGCACGAAATCGACCCTGCGGGAACTCCTAAGAACCATCGTGATAGATGAAGAATTTCGATGCCGGAAGGATGAGGCAAACGTCTTAGATGGGGCGAGTTTAAGCCGCTGAGTTAAGGTCCGCTTTCAGCCTCATCATTGACCGTGAGTCGAGCTAAAGTGTTCAATCAATGTACTTCCCAAACACCGGTTCCGTTAGATAGGTCGAGAGCGCGAGCGAGAGCGTCACACCTATGACGATCACCAAACCGTCTTCGCCCAAAGAAATGATCTCCAAACCAACCAAAAGCACTGCCAAAGCGCCCAACAGGAAGATCGGACCAGAATAGAAACAATGACGTCTACGACATCGCCGGGCATTTAGAACGCACGCCGCACCCATCCAAAACAATGCCGCACTGAGAATGGCTATGATCGCCACTAGGGGAACCATGTCCTGCAAGAAGTTCGATCCGATCAGGATCAATACCGGGAGTCCCCAAGACGCGAGAAATGGCAGCGGTCGAGAAGCATGGTCATTGGTTCGATGGTCAACCACCGCAACAATCCCCGACCTGGATCGGCGGACAAGCAACGTCTCCAAATGAACAATACACGCAACAGTCACCCGGATTAGGCTTAAGGACCGCGCCACACCCTTTGCAATCATAGAAGAACTGACATGCATTTGTCGGCATGACGTCCTTTGATTGATGCCCGCATTGCGGGCAGGTCAGTGTGGATTCTGCAATGAAGTCGCCGCTCACATTAAGTTCAGCCATTCCAAGATTTCCCTCTCATAAGATGGCAGCACGTGCGCTACCCCCACCAATGCGAAGCCGATCACAAGCAAGACGATTACTCGCATGCTTGGTCTGCCATTTCGAAATGCAAATAAGACTGCCGCGCCCAGTAAGGCTAATGTGACCCACTGGAACAGCGCTTGATTGCGAGCAAAAAAACCAAGCTTTGCAACCAGTGCGGTACTGACGCCGAGGTTCACCAGAATGATCGGTAGAACGCAGCAGGACGCGCCAATAAATGCAAAGACGCTTGCTAGCACGCCGCCACTTGCGAACCAGCCACCGCTCTTTCCACTATCACGCTTGGTTTCAATATCATCAGACATGTGCGTAATATAAAACCTGTAGCTACTACAGGTGCAAGCATGACTGACTTCACAATTGGGAGATTGAGTTCAGCGACTGGCGTGAAGATAGAAACCATACGTTACTACGAGAAAATCGGCATAATGCCCAATCCTCCGCGCTCGTCGGGGAAGCAGCGTATTTACAGTCCGACACACCTAGCACGATTGAATTTTATCAAGCGAAGTCGGGACTTAGGCTTCGGATTAGACGCGGTCCGTTCAATGCTTGGCCTCAATGACGAGACGCCTTCATGTCGCGACGTACACGCACTTACAACCGAACACTTAGCGGAGGTGCGTCAGAAAATCGCTGATTTGAAACGTTTGGAACGAACGCTGAGCGAGATCACCAAGGAGTGCGCGCGTGGTGACACCCCAGACTGTCCAATAATTGATGCCCTCTCAATTTAGAGCTCAGAACTAGAATCTGTCCTTGGTGTCTTTGGTGTTCGATGGTCCCAACTCGGATAAAATGAGCGACCAGTTTAGGGCGCCTTAAGCCCCTGTAGGCCCTCCAGTTCTCCAGACCTAGAGCGAATCAGTCATCTGAGTATCACTTCCCAAGTCCACGTTTCTTTCCGATCTGCCACGAAATATGATCCCCCCTTACCGTCCCTGCGATGGCTTGCCCGCGTGCTCGGTCCAGGATCTTACGCCAAGGTGCCAGTGTGAAAGTCTTGCCGCGATCAATAACGGCAAATTTCCCTTCAGGTGTTGATATGGATTCTCTGTAGACCCCCTCAACCACACCTGATTTAGGCAATGAGTGAAAGTCTTTTCCCAACTTTTTTGCGAGTGCCTCACCATGATGGCTTAGCCCCAGTCGTTTCAAAGCTTCGTAGTGTTTGCGGTTCAAATGGCTTTGGGCTCCTTCGATAATGCCGCGCTCTTGCAGCACCGAAAGTCGTTTTTCAATCGCCGTCTCAACCTCTTGTCCAAATCCATAGGCTGGTCCCTCCGCTTTGGGCATCTTGTCCAACCAGGTCAGTCCGTTTGCTTCTACTTGAGCGGTAACATCGCCCCAACTCTCCACATGAATACGGACGCCGGTTTTGTTCGCATGGAGCTCCTGATGACGCCGCACGTCAGCCAAATAGTTGTCAGGAATATTCCAAGTTCCATCCTTATTGCGCAGGGCGATCCCCCGTCGCCGCATCGCTTCTAATCGCCGCACATGCGCACGGACAAATTCTGATGTGGCGCGAGGGTCAGATTGTTGATGCAAGGCCGCTGAATAGATTCCTCCGTTCGCCGAAGCAATTGAAGCGATTGTTCTATCTGATTTTCTAGGTGCCATATCAGGCGGCGACAGCGTCACGATCATACCGCGCTGAATGCCATCTAAATCATCGGCATTGGAGATTGAAGAAGTTGTGACGCGGCCATCCATCCCATCGACGATGAGATAGGGTACATCGTGGCCTTCCCCGCCCATCCCTTTACGCAGGACCGCACCGGTGATCGGAACCTGTCCGGCACCACCAGAAAACGGCCTTGCCGCGTCGACGGTGCGGCCTTTGCGTCCGTGAAGGGCGCGGTGCATTTGTTTGATGATGTCGCGGCGAAGACCCAATTCTCTTAGCGTGGTTTCAAAACCATCTGACAGTTGCCATTTTTGGCGATCTATCGGCTGAGCCAACCCGAGCGATTTCAATTTGCGCAATCTGGCGATATTGACTGATCGATACCGCGCTGGCGTAGCGTTCAGATTTAAAACGCCATCTCCATCGCTCATTCTCGCTAAACTTCGGTCGATTGAAGTCAATCGCTCGACGCCGGTTTGCCTAGCATGTTTCATATCCCTCTCGAGCTGAGATTCTGGTCCGAGTTCCAAGGTCACGAGTTCTTCTGCCCGCTCGCGAATTTGATGGGCGATATATTTTCGCGGCATAACCAGATCGCGACCATCATCGCGGGTCCCCCGGATGACGATATGCGCGTGTGGGTGGTCTGTATTGTCATGGACGGCACCGACCCATTCAAGCTGTGTGTTTAAGTCTTGCTCCATTTGCGAAACAAGATCTCTCACAAAAGGTTTTAAGTCGGCGATTTCGGCACCGTCTTCCGGCGAAACAATAAGGCGAAAGTGGTGCCGATCATCTTTAGCTGCTTCGGCGAATGTATCTCGATCTACATCGTCTGCATGCGCGTCGAAAACCTTGCCCTGGTCTTCGAACCTCACAGCCGATTCTCGGCTGATGTATCGCAAGTGCTCTGCAAGCGCCTTTGGGGAAGATACCATCGTTCGAACCACGCGCGCTTTGACCACGACGCGGCGGGCATGGGTTCTGCTCACTCTAGTCTTGTGATTACGACGCGAGGTTCCACCTCCTGGCCCTGCGCGGCTAACCGACCGGGCAACCCGCGACATGAAGGTCTTACCGCGCCCCATCTTACCGCCAGACCGAATGCGACCTAGGCGCGGCTCAAAGGGGTTTTCCGACCGCTCTTTCAAGGCTGTCGCATCCGAGATTGATCGGGAAAAATTGAGAACTGGTACTGACCAAACTCCCAGTATTCACCGCAGGATTGGCGCTTCGGTGGTACTGTCGCCTTAAAAATAGTACTATAAAAATCGATGTGCAGACAGGGGCTTAGAGGCAGGATGGTACTGCGCCCTTTTATCTTGCCCTGCGCGCCCGACCCCCGCGCCCCGCCCTCGTGCCGACCATACCGACCTGCTCCGTCTTCGACCGACCCGACATATTCAGCAATTCCAATTATGAGCTTCTCATCGACGGGACCGAAATATCGGCTATCGAATGAGCGGCTCACCCGGTCCGACACAATCAAGTATTCCGACTTTGTTAAGCTTCGACATCCCTCCGGCAAAACCGGCATGACCCGATTTTGGCTGTCAGTAGGGGGGATGATTAAGGCAGGTGTGTCGGCGACCCATAAACGGCCTTCCTTGACGCAATATTCCTCTCCGGGAATGGCCAAAACTGTCTTTATGACCGGCGTGCTTTGCGGCAAATATCCGCGACTTTGGGCGAGTTTTTCTGCGTCTTCTGGTAGCCAGGACGCGACCAAATCTCCCGGCAGATAAGTGTCAGAAGGCACGATTTTATACCATCCGATAGGCGCACTTGGCGTTGGATTGTAGAGGAGTTTTGGGTCGAAGTTGAAAGTGCTGAGGCCTAATAAACCAATCCCAATTGCACTTAGGGTTAGCACAAGAACACAACGCATCAGTGTGTCACCTTCAAGTCGTTTAGCACGTATTTCGGATTGATGCCTGCATTCATTCGGTGACCAATTACTCGCCACTCGGCAGGTTGATATCGGCAAAGGGGCTGATGCTCTCGCATCATATCCAAGACGCTGAAGAAGGACTTACAAGCATCGGATCCGCGCCTTTGCGCGAGCAGTTTCGCTCCCGGTTTCACTCCCGCAAGTGCAATTAGTTCATCGCCTACACCCCCGGCTTGAGCGATACTGATCGACCAAAACTGCGTGCCGAACTTATTTGCTTCCCAGCGTTCGTAAGCGAAAATATCTCCAGGGTTGAAGACGGCGAGTGAGCGCTGCCAATCCAGCCTGATTTGCTTGATCGGCTTGCCGAAAAGGAGGCGGTGATTTGTGCGCCGCTTTCGCCAAGCCATCAAGACTATGGTCAATTCATCCGACATGGGATTTGTCATCATCGCCGGAATAGCGTTCAATTTCTTCGGCAGAATAGACCACAACGCCGCCATGTTTGCGGTATTTTGGTCCCGTGCCTCGCCATCGCCAATTGGCCATTGTTTTGGGGCTGACCCTTAAAATGCGGCTCGCTTCTGCGGGCAGAAGATATTTGTTTTTCGGTTTTTTATCGTCGTCAGTTGCCATTTTCTATCTCCCTTATTTGGCGATTATGGAATGCTCTATGGTGCATTCCTGAGACGAATGGAGCCAAATCGGGATGGTTAATAGAAGTCGAAATCTGGTCGGGATCGGTTTCAAACACACATTAACCATGCCGGCATCTCTTCCGGCATGGCTTAGTAATCTGGATTGCATTTGCCCGTATTAATTGGGGTTCCAGAGGATTACGTGCTTGCCTTTTTTGCCCTTCACAGGGGCTAGGTTCGCATAAATCCGGCGCGGTCCGATTTGAGGATCAGCGAGTGTGATTGAGACATAATCTCGTCCGGAAGCCTTGGCTTTGCGGATCCAACCACCCCCGATTTCTGTATTATGCAGAGCTCTGCATAAAACCGATTATGCGGAGTAGTATGTTATGCGCAGTAAATCTTCTCAGATCACCTGCACAATCAGAGCCCTGAGACCAAGACTCCGCATAACATACTACTCCGCATAATCTGAAGATGTCTCGCCTGCATAGATCCGATAATCGGGATGAAGATCTAGCTCTTTGCTCCCGTTCTTTTCGAACCGAATTGGCGCTGTCAGGTTGATCATTGTTAGACTTCCAACAAAGCCAGTTTTGGTTTCACTGACATATCCGAGTGCGTTTGCCATGGTATAATTCCTTTCGTTTCCATGCGTCTTACGAAAAGCCCATTGTTTCCGTCGACGCCGGACCGTGAGGACGACAAAGCGAAGCCTTAAACCGCTCGCGGGCGTAGCAAAGCGAAGCACCTTGAGGGGCGTAGAATTTTGCCCCGCGAGGAGCCGCGAAGCGGCGGGGAAAATTCTCCGAACCGCAAGGTTTTAATGATGAGAGCCGTCGTCCAGGTCACTCGGCCAGAGACGAACACAAAGGGGCTATCTGAGGCGTGGGGCCGCAAAGGATGGGGTCGTCAACGCATGGGAGCTGGAATTCACCCCACTGGATTGGCGTTAGATCTCGTTAAACTATGCTGATGCTTTTAAGCCGCCAACGAAAATCCATGCGGGGCACATTATGGGCTTACTCAATTTGTAGCCTCGGTGTCGAAGGCGAGCACAAAATCAGCGGCTTTGCTAGCAAGGGAGGCTGCGCGAAAAATGGCGCGTTTGTCCTCTTTCAAAACTTGCAACCAGTTCGCGAGGTAGTCGGCATGTCGAACAGTCGGGATGATGTCTTGCGCAGCGCAAATGAACGCGCTTGCCATTTCGGCGACCAATTCCTCGCGGGCATAGTCTTTCGATCCGAAGTTCCCGGTTAGGGCGCGGTCGAGGCGGGTTTTGTGTCCAGTCCAGTGTCCAAGCTCGTGAAAGCAGGTTCGGTAATAGTTGATTTGGTCGCGAAAGGCAGGTTGTGGCGGAACTTGGATAAAGTCCTCGCTTGGCACAAAAAAGGCGTTATCGCCTCCGATTCGGAAGTCCGCGCCGGTTGCTTTAATCAGCGCCTCAGCCCGCGGGATCGCCTCACATTGAGGGAGCGGTGCCGCGTTCTTATAAAGGTGATTGGGTAGACCCTCGCATTGGTCCACGTTGAAAACCGTGTAGCGTTTGAGGAAGCCAATGCGTTGCGGGTGGTCGCCAGTCGCTTGGGCGCGCTCGGCTTCTACTTTCGGAATGAACGTATCAGCGTAACAAACTGTCGTGCCCCGCTCACCTTTACGGACACACCCACCAAGGCCGAGAGCTTGTTTAAAGGTAAGCCATGTTTGTGTCGAACGCTGCGTTTCTATAGCTGCGCCCCAAAGCAGTAGAATATTTATGCCAGAATAGGTGTTCCCGGTGGCGCCATTCTGGGGCAGCCCAAAAGGGGTTTGAATGCCATCTCGTCCCCAAGGCTGTACCCATGGCACTGCGCCCGCCTCTAGCTGGGCAATGATTTTATTGGTTACGGTTTGGTAGAGGTCACCCCGCTTTCGTGTCTTCCCCCCTGTTCGGGATTTGCGTTTTTGCTCTACAGATTTCGACGCAGTCCCACCCGCCGGGAGGGCAGCTGGTGTTTCGTTATGGGTTAAAGGTGCAGCTTGCTGGCGCATGTCTCATCTCCTTACCCGCCCCGTTATTCTTTTCCCGGCAGGCGGGATGGGGCGGCGAAAGACGTGGGCGCCAGGGCGCACAAGGTTCGAGCGCAAGGGGGCCAGGTCGAAGACCTAAAAACTCTTATGGACGATAAATACACCGCCGCCTTGCGTGAGGACCGCGTGCTGGCAAGCACGTCGCCAGCCCCAGGCCGACTGCTGGGAAAGGTCTCTAAAAGACAGGGCGTACGGGCCCTGACCGCTTCACTCATAAGACGCATGAAGAGCGATAATGCGACGCACGTGAGGCTCCTGCCTCACCCTTCGCCTTATCATTGACCGACAGTTTCCAGATCGGGTTTTCCCGAGCACGCCACGCTAAGTCTAGGTTTTATTTAGACGCTGCTCGCTTGCAGATAGGTTCGAGCCTTTTCCAAATGTCTTCGGTGACGTCACTAAGTGAGACTTGTTCGAACTCTATGCTGGCCGCATAGGCCGCCCATTGACGTTGTTTGTCGGCATCAGCGGAAAAACTGGCTGACAATCCATCAGGACAAATGCTGGGGATGGATGTGCTCCGGCGCTCGAACGTTGCGGAGATGGCATCAATAATATCATCATCATTGACGGTCTCGGCTCTCGGGATCGCCCAGAGGTCATAATAGTCTTTCATGCGGCCATTCACCAATCCAAGCGCCACGATGGCTTGGAACTTTTCAGCCATGACCGTGGCAGGTGAATAGGCGCGGATCGTCGTGTCCGGAAAATCAAGCAAGGACGGATACTCAACCAAATAATCTGGACGCGTGAGAGCATCGCCAAAACCGATATCGATGGTGATTGGAATGATTGCTCCGTCGAGGGCGGCCTGCGTCCTCAATCTGATCCCGCCATAGATTTGATCTTCGCGAATGCTGGTCGCAGTTATATTGTCTGTGTCGTAGATGAGCCCGTCATCGGCATCAATGGCGAGCGTCTCGCGAAAGATGTCGATGAGGCGGTCTTCGTCGGCGGCGCCAAACTTCAAAAAATCGACGTCGCGAGTAAAGCGCGCCTCATCGACGGTCCATAGCGTTACCAGCATCCCGCCCTTAAGAACAAACTGATCCCTGTGGTCAGAGATGGACAAGCGGTAGATCAAGCGTTCCAGGCCGAATGCAACAAGAAGTGTTTGGAAGACTTTGTTTTCTGCGCGCGCAAGATTTCGCAAGCGCGCGCGCACAGACGCAGCGATATTGACCGGAGCTCTAGCCATTAGCTGTCAGCGCCTCAAGGATGGGAGCCACTTTGCGGGATGCTCGGTTGGCGGCGGCGGCGGACATGATTTCAGCCGGTGTCGCTTTTCGAAGTTCAAGAGCTGATTTAAGTGATTCGATCGCCACGGATCGGTCAATCAGAGACGAATTGCGGAATGCGTCGGCAATCGTCTTTGCGACGGAGTAAACTTTCAGGTCAATCCCGCCAATAGAATGTGTTTCGATCCCATTTGAGAAATAGGGTTCACGAAAGCGTACAATTCGAACAGGTGGATAGTTTATTTTTGGGACCCATTGGTCTTTGCCGACCGCGATCCAGACTTTGCGCGGTAGCTGATCGGTTAGACCATGAAACGCCAGGGCTGAAACAAGGCAAAGGACAGCGTTCGGGGCTTGTTTGGCAATTTCGGCAAGGCTGGCATCGGCACCAATATCGGCGTCAGGCAGTTGGTACAGGCCGCGCCCAATCCGCTCGATGAGACCACCAGCAAGCGCGCGCTGAATGGCCGTGCGTGTCACGCCGCTCTCCTCTAGCTCACGGGCCCGCACGAGTTTATGCTCGCGTATATATGCCAGCAGGCGCTCTTGCTCTGTTTTGGACTGGCGCTTCGCCACTGTTATAAAACCTCCTACAATTATCAATTTTGTATGAGGTTTCGTAACACTATCTGCCTCAAAAGTCTAGCAAAATATGAATACGACTTGTGCGTGTTCATTTTTTCTGCCACAAATGAGGTAGAAAAAATGGACATGGTGATTCGAATGCCAGCTTTATTCATATCTAACCCGATCGAGATTGATCATCGACTGAGCGACCTTGGGTGGACACGAAAAGAAATGCTCGAGATCATCGATGCCATGGTTTCAGCGCGTTACTCATGCACAGAGAATGACCCGACCTCAGCGCCCGGATGGATGGCATGGAAGGAAGGGACACGGCGGATGAGAGAGCTTGGGCGTCGGCACGGGTTCGAGAATAGTGACGAAGATCAAATCCCTTGGCTATGTGACACATCTCGCGGACGCCGGTTCTCAGTCGCTAATACAAATGATGCAACTGGCCATGAGCACCGCCTACCCCAGAACCGCAATCGTAAAGGCGCGGCTACGGACCGTGTCGTCGCTGAGAATGAAGCCATGCTCTTTAATGAGGCAGAGCTCCCAGAAATGGTGAAGCCTTTAAACGTGGCCCGGCCAAATCCTGGAATGGTTCAATCATGGTATCTATGTGTGAATGCTGATGGGGATTCTGTGACAGCAGAGCTGTCATGCCCTGTCGCTATTGAGGGCGGCTATTTTGTCGGTTTTCACGAGCGTATTGTGCTAATTGCGCCCGGAGAAGACGGGCCAGACGTCACGAAACTTACCGATGGGGATCCAGGAGCAGAAGACTTCGACATTCCGGTAAGCAAGAAGTCGTAAAATGTCTTTCAGTCCGACCAGACTTAGCATCGCACGAAAACGTGCCATGCTAACCAAGAAGGCGTTAGCCGAGACAACGAATTTGGCGGCGCATACGATCACGCGATGTGAGAATGGCGAGACTGAGCCCTCAGACGAGACTGTGCAGTCTTTTGCAAAAGCGACCGGTTTTCCCGAGAAATTCTTTTATCTCTCAGATATCGAAGAGGCTGAAGGGGCAAGCTTTCGAAGCCTGACAAGCATGACTGCAGGCATAAGAGATGCTTCGCTCTCGGCAGGTGCGATCGGCTTTATTGTATCTGACTGGATTGAAGAGCGATTCAATCTGCCTGCCGTGAAGGTTCCAGATCTAAGCCTATATAGCCCAACAGTCGCCGCTCGGGTTTTGCGTGAAGAATGGTCTCTCGGCGAGAAGCCGGTCTCTAATATGGTGCAGCTTCTCGAGTCGAAGGGTGTACGCGTTTTTTCTCTTTCTGAAGACACCGCGAAAATGAATGCCTTTGCGATTTGGCGAAATGAGCGCCCCTTCGTCTATCTCAATACATTCAAGAGCGCTGAAAGCAGCCGTTTCGATGCTGCTCATGAATTAGGACATCTCGTTCTTCATCAGGATGGGGCGTGCGTGGGTCGGGAAGCAGAGAATGAAGCCAATGCATTTGCAGGCTCCTTTTTGATGCCGTCCTCAGATGTGCGCGCAGTGCTTCCTCGCGTTCGGTATCTCAACCAGGTCCTGCAGCAGAAGAAGCGATGGAGAGTCTCCGCGGCTGCTCTCGCTTACAGGCTGCATAAATTGGAAGTCATCACCGATTGGCGATACCGAGATTTCTGTATCGAAATATCGAAGCGAAACTTCAATAAAAATGAGCCCTATCCTATCGCACGAGAAACCTCCGTTGTTTGGAAGAAGATTCTCCAATCCTTGTGGTCGGAAAGACGAACGGTTTCTGACATTGCGAGCGATTTGTATCTCCCTGAACGGGAAGTCAATTCTCTCATTTACGGATTGATGGGTGAAGTGGGGTCCTCGTCCCCGGCGGGGGATAAAACCGGCGTGCCGATTAAACTTGTCGAATAAAAATTAGGCGCGATATTCGCGACGAGTCGTAAGATCTGAATTCATCCCTCAAGCCGCTCAATCCAAGTCTGTGACGGTTCTCCTATTAGGCGATTTTCATTCTGCAGATTCCCCTGCATTCTCATAGCTCACGCAAAACATGCGCCCTAAGACGGCCCCGATAGTTCCCAGGGCAGCAAAATCCACAGCTTTTCGAACCACAATCCCGAAATCTGCTACCATAATGCTACCACGGCAAATTTTCGCCATTTCAGTTAAAAAGAAAAGCCCCCGAAAATCCGAAGATTTTCAGGGGCCTATTTGGGTGCGGGAGTAGGATTTGAACCTACGACCTTCAGGTTATGAGAGCGCATATTCTGATTTCCCACCCGCTCTCAGCATTTCTCGGAACCTCCCATACCAATATGTTATTATTGACTTTTTTGATCCACCCCTAACGAATGCTCTCTGAGCAGTTCCTAGTGAGGTGTAACCCATGTGTAACCCAGAGCGACCTTCAGGTTGTGACATGGCTTTTGTAACCCTGGACCTTCAGGTTATCGCGTCTCCGCCTCGGGAACTGCAGCATTCATTGACCCGCCGACCTTCAGGTTTGCCTGAAGGTCGGCTCGAATTTGCATAGCGCAGGAGCCTGGCCATGAAACTTACCAAACGTGCCGTGGACATCATTTACCCGGAAGATCGTGATCGAGACTACTATGATGACGCGCTGAAAAGCTTTGGCGTGCGCGTGCGAAAGTCCGGCCGGAAAACCTATTTTGTCATGTCACGCGAGCGTGGCCGAATGCGCCGGATCACCATCGGCAAGCACGGCGTTCTGACAACCGAAGAGGCCCGTAAGCAGGCGATGAAAATCCTTCACGACCTGTCCGTCGGGATCGACCCGACAGCGGAGAAAAAGAAGATCAAGGAGACCGGCACGGTTAGGTCCCTATCGACACGCTTTTTGAAGGAATATGTCCCTGTCCATTTGAAGCCGAGCACGCAACGTGAATATCGGCGCTCAATTGAACTCTTCATCAATCCGAAGCTGGGATCCTATCTGATCTCAGACATAACCCGAACTGACATTGCGTCTCTTCATCATGGTCTCAGGAAGAAGCCCTATCAAGCCAATCGCACACTCGGAGTGCTCTCTGTTATGTTCAACCAGGCAGAACTTTGGGGAATGCGCGCAGAACTCTCCAATCCCTGCCGGGGTGTAAAAAAATACAAGGAGACCAAGCGCGAGCGGTTTCTCTCGGTCGAGGAACTCGGCCGGCTCGGCGCGGCCCTGAAGGATGAGGAGAGTCTCGCGCCATCTGCTGTCGCATGTGTGAGGCTTCTAGTCCTGACTGGCTGCCGTCTGAGTGAGATTCAGAAACTTAAGTGGGAGCACGTAGACTTCACACGAAATATGTTGCGGCTTCCCGACTCCAAGACCGGCCGAAAGACCGTCTATCTTGGTGATGCTGCGATTACGGTTCTCAAGGCTATCCCTCGCCTTGCCAAGAATGCCTATGTGATCACGGGGCAGATCGAAGGACAGTATCTCACCGACATGCAGAAGCCCTGGCGACGCATCAGGGGAGCTGCCAAACTCGATGATGCACGCCTGCACGATCTCAGACACACATTCGCATCAAGCGCGGTCTCACTGGGAGAGAACCTTCCAATGGTCGGTAAACTGCTTGGCCATTCCCAACCGCAGACAACAGCGCGCTACGCGCACCTTGCAGACTTCCAGGCCATTAGCGCAGCCGATAAAATCTCTTCGGAGTTGGCCGGGGCGATTGGTGTCACAATTCCCGAGTGACGTGTGCAATAGCTGGCCATTAAATTACTAATTTACAGTGGGCCAAGCAAACGAGCGCAGACCGTCAAACTTAACTATGCATGCTATTTTTCAGAAGGATGTCTGTTGTCTTGTCTTGGGCCTGTGAAATAAAATAAATTGAACCGTCTTCATACCCGTTTGAGAAAATCAACGAGAAGATCATTAACTTGATCAGGACATTCCTGCTGCACCCAATGTCCGCACTCTGGAAGGATGTGAGATCCTATATAATTGGTCGCGTAGATGCCTACATTCTGGATGGCCTCAAGTCCCCAGCCTGTTGTCACATCCTGTTCGCCGCCGATGAACATCGAAGCTGAAGTCAGCTTGATATCCTTGTGGGCAGATAACTGTGACCAACTCTTCAAAATGGAACGATAAAATGACAACGGCCCGGCGAGTCCAGACCCCTCGAATTCGTTGACGTAAAATTGAAGATCTTCTTCGCTTAACCATTTGGGAAGAGCGTCAGGAGCCTCTATTCGGTCACGCATTTTTGCGCCGCGGGGAATACACAATGGACTTTGCCGGATAACGTCAACTTGTGGCAGCTTTAGCAGATCCCTCAATCCGGCGCCGATCATTGCTTCGGCGCAAAAGCCCCAATACACGTCGAGAAGCCAACCCCTAGCATCTGCTTCGAATTCTGTAATGGCCGGCGTGAGAGCCCCGAAATAATCCTGATAGAAATCCTGGCCCGGACCCGCAATATCCTTGTGAAGTCGGTCTGGAGGCACTTCGCCAAAGGGTGAGCCGGGCAATGCGATCAACCCTTGCCCGGAAAAAGGAATGGCCAAGCCAACTACACCATGAAAGACGTCCGGATGCAGCCAGGCACAGGTCCAAGCGACGACAGCCCCCCAATCATGCCCAACAACGACCGCGCGTTCCTCGCCAAGTGCACTCACCACTCCCTTCACGTCGGAAACAAGCGACTTGATTTGATAATCATCATCAGCAGGAAACTTGGATGAGCGTCCGTAACCACGGTGGTCTATCGCAACCGCTCTATACCCGGCACGTGCTAGAGCGGTCAGCTGATGCCGCCAAGAATACCACGACTCGGGAAAGCCATGGAGCAGAACAACCAGTGGACCTTCGCCTTCACTCACAGCATGAATACGGGCCCCTTCAAGCTGCAACATCAAGTTTTTACGTTTGGACATACTTTCAACCTTTCGCTTAAGGTTTTGTTGAGGGGATATTCTTGTCGCCAACGAAATAAAAAAGCGGGGTACTGAGCACTTCCACTGAGCGCACTCAGCACCCCATGCAACACCCGCTACTGTGGGAGGAATACATTAGGCGAGCGCTGAAACTGAATGTCGACATTCTCCGGGAATTGAACCCCTCTTACCTTTTGGTCCGACCAAGCCAAAAATCTGGTCTAATTCCCATACTGAATAATTTTACGAGTTGCCCTTCTCCATTATGAAATCGATGACCAGCTTTTCGAACCGACCAGCATGCTCGATTTGGGCCCAATGGCCGCATTGCCCGAAAACGTGAAGCTGGGATCGTTGAATCAATTCAGCCAGACGGTAGCCATTTTCCAGCGGCACAACCAAGTCTTCTCGCCCATGTATAACCAGCGTCTCATGAGGTATCTCTCTGAGAAGCCCTTCTTCGCTGGCAAGTTCTGTCAGCCAGCGCCCCCTGGGTGCCGGAAACATTTCTGAGAACGATTCCTGAAACCCCGGACGAATACTCGCCTGGTAGCGCAGTTCGGCAAGTTCGTCGGTGACCAGAGCCCGATCATATGCGAATATATCAAGCAATCTGCGCATATTATCTAGCGAAGGTGTGTACCCCCACACTTGGTCCAGAGCATCGCTCAATCCAAGATCCAGTCCAGCACTCCCCATCAAAACGATACGTCGGACCCGGTCAGGGTATCGAATGGCCATCGCCAATGAGATTCCGCCTCCAAAAGAATTCCCAACAAGGTCGGTACGCTCAATTTCCAAAGCATCCATCAGCGACAACAATTGATTGAGCCACTGGTCTTTATTGTAATATTCCTTGCCTGGACGATCTGAGTAACCAAACCCCAACATGTCTGGCGCAATTACTCTGGCAACCTTTGAAAGGCCTGGCATGGCCAACCGCCAATTCGCCCAGGCCGAAACTCCCGGGCCTGAGCCATGTATCAGCATGACAGGGAAGCCTGCCCCCAGATCGTGATAATTAGTACGAATACCATTCAGATTGACTGCTTTCGCAACTTCTGGGTTAGTTTGCTTAATCTCGGTATCTGTTTCGGACATACTTCACCTGTAAATTCAAATCTATAACACCCTGACATTGATGCCGTTACTCAGAAGTTTGCCGACCGGCTAAGCGGCCCCCATCCCCATAAACTTGTGCCCCCACATGCTGATACTATCGTATCGCACAACGGACCAATCAGCCTCGATCGTCCGTGCCCCCCAACCATATTCTACGGCAAACCCTGAAGGCGTCGCTCCGTAGAAGGAATACATATGATCATTGGTATGACGTCCCATGGTCATCACGACCTGATTTTGATCGATAACCCGATCATATGCCCTGCCAACATCGTCAAACGAGGACACTTCCAGCATGAAATGGTGCAGCCGTTTCGGGGCCGGCGCCTGGATCAGAGCCAGCGTATGATGCCGCCTGTTGCAATGCAGAAAATTGACTTGAAGCTTCACCTCTGGGTTCATCTGCCAGTCGATGATGTCGGAAAGTTCCATACCGAGCCCCCGGATATAGAAATCCAGAGACTGCTCAAGATCGTCAACACTCAGGACGTAATGGCCCAGTCCTTGATCCTCGGTAATGAAACCGGACACCCCGGCAGGAGAAACAAACGGCACCTCATAGAGTTCGCTTGCCCCGTAATAGATCTCGATCGTAACACCTGACGGGTCCTTACACTTCACGAAGTCGATGACGGCACGTTCCGCCAGCTCCTCCGGATTGGCCCGCTGGATTGGGACACCGCACTGCTCAAGCGTTTGAGCGACACGTTCCATGTCGGCTTTGTTCTCAACTTCAAATCCGGCGTAGAGGATGTCATCCTTGGGACTCGGATGGACTCCGATCCGCCATCCGCGCGAGTCCAGCCGTAACAACAAAGCATCGCGCTTCGATCCCGCATCCATCAAGCCCAGTGTCTTCGTCGCGTAGGACCGCCATGCTTCAATATCCGAAGCGCCGAATCCGAGGTATCCAAGTTTCTTTACAGCCATTGTTTTCTCCCTTCGATATTTTGATTTGTTTGTTCACTCAGCATTTTACGTCCGCACGGGATGCAGCCTTGAAAACATCCCGCATGCCTGTCGTCCCATCCGCGAGCATGTTCGAATCGACCTCAAATTCCCGCTCAATGAGCTTCGTCACAAAAGCAAAATCCTTCGCTCTATCGATGGAAATCGCAGCCTGGATTACGCCATTATGCAGGCGCAGGTACATGCTGGCGTCCCCCTCTGGGCTCTTGCGCTCAACGATTGCACCCGGCCCTTCCACGTCTCCCATCATCTGAATGTGAGAACCCGCAATCTCTGTCCAGGATATCGGAATTTGGGGCGCCGGCTTCGCCTGCCCCACTATAGAGGATGCGGCGCATATGGCCTGGCTCTGAGAGTTCAGATAGGTCTCAAGGCTGCGCTGCCCTCCATCGCGCAAAGGCCAGCTGGCAGCATCGCCAATTGCGAACACGGCCGGATTGTCCGTTCGCCCGCAGGCGTCAACCAGAACCCCTCTATTGCAAGCAAGCCCAGCATCCCGGGCAAGCTCGACCGAAGGCTCCGCGCCAACGCAGACTATGGCGACATCACCAGTAAACCGGCGCCCCGATGAGCAACGGACATCCCGCACGCCAGCATCTGTGGAGATGCTCGTGACAGACACGCCCAAATGAATTTCCACGCCAAGTCCGGTTAGCCGATCACGGCACCATGCCCCCATCTTCCTGCCCAGAACCCGCAGCAGTAGTTCGTCTGACGACTCCAGGAGGACAACTTCGCACCCCATGGTTCTGACAGTTGTCGCCAGCTCGCAACCAATAAGACCACCGCCAATGATGATCACTCGCCGACCCGCACCAAGTTCCTCTCGCAAGGCGGCACTGTCTGCCAACGTCCGCAAAACATGAACGGTGCCCGGTGGAGCAGATCTTGCAGCCGCCAAACTCCTTGCACGCGCCCCTACGGCTAGGACAAGCTTGTCAAAGGTCACGCTCCGCTGCCGGTCAAGAACAAGGGACCTTGCATGAAAATCGACCGAAATGACGCGCTCACCAAGCCGCATCTCCACATCGAATTCCTGTTCCCAACCCGGCTTGGCCAGAGGCGGTGGAGGCCCCCCCGTCTTGAGGGTAGATTTTGACAGGGAAGGCCGGTCATAAGGCTCTTGCGCCTCATCGCCGAATAGAATGATGCTCCCCGAAAATCCGCTTTCTCTCAAAGAGCGACAGGCCGTAACACCCGCTATCCCCGCTCCAACAATTGCGACGGTCTGCATCACTCACCAACCTTTCCCGCCTCGTAGTCAACGAAGATTTCACCTCCACGAACTTCTACGGGATAAATTGTCAGTGGATCACAGGCTGGTGGCGCCTTTACCTTACCAGTTCGTACACAGAATTTTCCCCAATGGAGGGTGCACTCGATAACGCCATCTTCAAGAAAGCCGTCTGCGAGTGACCAGTCCCCATGTGTGCATCGATCCTGAGTCGCGAATATCTGCCCACCTACATTATAGACGGCTATCGCTTCCTCGAATGTCTCGATCTGCAGCGCCTCTCCTTCGGACACATCCTCTAGATTGCAGACTTTCTCGAATGCCATGACAGCCTCTCAAAAAAACAGGCTGAGATTGTTCGACAGAATAGTACTCTGATCGATATGAATCGTACGTTTTGCAATCTTGAACCCGAGTTCATTCTCGGCCCGACGCAAAACATCCAGTCTCTCCCCCGCAAATATGTCGACCTGGCGTTCCAGGCGGTTGCGGTACACGATAAAGGATGAGACGACGCTCAGCTCTGAGGCAGATAACTCTTCCTCTATCAGAACATTTCCGACAATATGCCGAGTCCTTGACGCAGGATTTTCAGACCACCCCACATCCGACATGAGCTTTCTCTGACGTCCACGCATCATGGTGAGGTCATCGTCGAAATGCGCGAACTCGTTATCTTTGGTGTACTCTAGCTTCTTTTGCTCGCGACGGGTCCTATTCGTCCGTATAGGCATGAAGTAGCGAATATCCTCATCGAGCAAGTCGAACCAATCGTTAAACTCATGTCTATCAAGAAGAAGGGCTTCTCGATAATAAAACTGCTCTACCTCATGTTGCAGCGAGAGCGCTTCAAGGCTTATGTCTCCCTGCCGGGTTGCCGCTCGCATCTTTTCGTCAATCATCGCTTCCTCCTGTCAGCCGCATGCCCCGATCCCATCAGCGGCCAGGCACTCCTTTGTGCGTGGTGCTTCAGTGATTTCTTCTCGGAACTTAGCTTATGCGGCCAGTTTCTGTTTTCCTCTTGCCTGGCTGCCGCTACGGCCCCAGAGTTTCCCAACTGGGTTCCGTCATCATGCGGATCCACTGACGGTACAGCCCCCGCGCCGCTTCTTCATTGTAAACGTAACCAATACTGCCCGGGAAATCCTTGTTTCCAACACCGGATCGGCCCTTGCCCATCTGGATATTGAAACGGCGCTTGCGAGCCTGATGGCCACGCAGGACACTCTGAATTTCGACCCAGTTCTCGCCATCATCCTGCTCAAACACACCGCCCGCTGAGAAAGTTCTCAATGTCTGCCGACGGTATTCCTCCTTGACCTCCTCAGGCGCGTCCGCATCAACAACCGTAAATGCCCAAATCTCCGTTTCATGTGGCCCACGAGGCTGCCATGTACGCACAGTGTTGATACCCGGAAGGAAAGAACATGTCGGAAAGACGGTCATGTGCTGAGCCATCAACTGGCGCGCCCTTTCAGCACTACCTAGATGCTGTTCAGCTCTGCTGGCCGCTTCGCTGTCCGTCCAGTATTCGGTGACTTTCGGCCCCATGATCGCCAGCAGCATGCCAGGTTCCCCGACATAGAAACCCGTACCATGACCACCCCATTTGGCCCGGAACTGATACCCTACAGTCGGAATCTTGGCATCGGAAAGCTCCATACCTTCTGGTAACCCAGCCTCAATGCCGGAAAGGTGGGACACGGTACCTGCATGATACATATCGCTGCAGAATTGTTCGGCAGCAAATTTCCAATTGCAGGGGATAATCCATTTCTGCATTCCGCCGATGACCTCTGTCCCGGCCGGCGTGCGATCCAACATGTGATCCATATAGTAGGTCGCATCACTCAGATACTCCAACAGGGTAGGAGCGTTCTTGTCCCAATTCGCGAAGACCAGTCCTTTGTATGTCTCGACGCGCGCGTGAGTTGGTCCCCATTCCGACTTGTTGAAATCGCTGCAAAACGCCTCAGACTCATAAGGAACGTTGATCAAGTTCCCCCCGAGGTCGTAGGCCCAGCCATGATAGCTGCAGGTAAAGGACTTTGCATTGCCGCCATCCGTCCGACAAATGCGCATACCCCTGTGGGGACACTGATTCAGAAAGACCCTCAGACTCTTATCCTTCTGACGAACCAGGATGACTGGGTCTTCCCCCATATATGTCGTCAGAAAATCTCCTGGCTTGGGCACATGGGTTTCGTGCCCCAACAGGATCCAGGCTCGACCAAACACCCTCTCCTGCTCCAATCTGTAGAGATCTTCATCCGTGTAGATACGAGGATCGAGCGTGCCATCCTCTTCATCCAGAAGACCGAGGATATCCTCATTGGTCCAAGAGGGTCTCTTTTGAAACTCCCTGGGATCCGCGCCAATATTCAGTCTGGTTTTTGTTTTTCCTGCAGTCATTTTCCTCAACCTTTTCCAAGCAACAAAATTGCCCACTTGTTCTTGATCGGGCTTTTTATTCTGTACCCTGATCTTTTATTAGCAGACCACTTTTTTCCATGAACTCGAATGAAGCCCAAATATGTGTCGAAAGCGCTTCAACTGCGCCCTCCGCATCACGCCCCATGGCCAACTCGTAAATTTGCCGATGCTCCTCATGAACGGTAATGCCGGGATTAGCTCGCTTAGATGTCGTAACGCGCCGATATCGCTCTGCTTGCTTATAAAGGACCTCCCGAAAGCGTTGGACCCATCGGGAGTCTGCGGCAGAAACTAAGGCATCGTGGAATTCCTGATTTCTCAGTTCCCAGAAATCAAAATTGGTGACAGGATCCGCTTGCAGCCTTTTCTCTGCGAGGGATAGCTGATGGTATGCTTGGACAACCCGCCCCTCCCAGTCGTCCTTGCCAAGCAGAATACTATCCCGCAACGAGGAGGACTCCAGCAGAACCCGGGCCTTTGTAAGATCCTGAAAATCGCCAATCGACATTGGCGCTACGCGGAAGCCCCGTTGAGCTTGCGTAAGGACCAAACCGTCGGATACGAGCAAGGATAGCGACTCTCGGACCGTCCCTACGCTGACGCTGTAATTGTCACTCAAAGACTGCAGTTTCAGCTTCTCACCAGGTGAGTATTTGCCATGAATTATGTCGGAGCTCAGCAGACCATAAGTCGACTCAATCAAGCTGCCGGCGCCATCGGCATCCACCGCAGCAGAACTACGAGAGAATTCTTGTTCAGCCATTTGATTGAATGTTTCCTCGACCATATTGTTCTTTTTTTCAAATAAAATTATTTTTTTCGCCTGTCAACAAATTTCGACCTTGAAAATAAGCCAATCATCGAAAAGCTTGCAGAATCTCAGCCGCACTTGCGTCCAGGTCCCCGGCCTAGCAAGGGGCACCAGACTGAATGCAGCATACCTCCTCCGCCAAAGGAGACTGTATGGCTCGAACAAGGCCCACAGGCGCAGACCATCTTCGCAGTTCTCCAAAGAGTGTGCATCCAATCACGAAACGGGGCGCAAACACCTCTTAAGCTCCCAATACTCTAAACGAACGCCGTCACTGCGTCGCGCGACCTAGTTAACTTCCAACACAATGTTGCCCGCCACCTGCCCGCTTTCGACCAACTGATGTGCCTTGACAATGTCGTCTAACGTCAACTTCAAAGCGATATTGTGGATCATCTTCTCGCTCTGGAGCATCGAGTACAGAAGTTTCTGTGCTTCACGCCGAGCTGTGTCCGAAAGCTTGTAAGCGATAAAGAAGCAGTATGTGATGTTTCTCGCAATGGACGCAGAAAATGGTACGACCACCTCCTTACTGCTGCTTCCGTAAGCGAGCACCACCCCTCCCTCGCACAAGAGAGAGACATCAGTTGCAACATTTTTTGCGACATCAACTTCAATTATGCGATCCACACCTCGACCGCCGGTCACTTCATTAATCGCCGCAACCAGATCATCCGTGCGATAATTTAAGACAATATCCGCACCCGCTTCTTCTGCGAGCTTCGCCTTCTCCGGCGCGCTGACAGTCGCAATGACTGTCTGCGCGCCTGCGTATTTGGCTGCCTGAATGGCATAATGACCGACTGCTCCAGCCCCTCCTGCGACCAAAACTGTTTGCCCGGAAACGCCACCATTCGAGACCACCGTATGACATGCCGTCATAGCCGGAATCCCAAGACAGGCACCCACTTCCAATGGGCAATTATCAGGCAAGGGTTGAGCTTGTGCTTGCGGAAGAATCACAAACTCAGCAGCCGTCCCAAGGCTTCGCCCCCATGCAGCATTCCACACCCAGACCCTATCGCCCGGTTTGAAATTACTTACCCCGGTTCCAACCGACTCGATGTATCCAGACCCGTCACTATGCGGAACTCTTGGAAAAGGTATCGCCGACGGAATATGTCCGCTTCTGGTCTTAACATCTGACGGGTTCACACCGGTCCACTGCATCCGGACGCATATCTCTCCCGGGCCAGGTTCCGGCAGGTGAACTTCCTGAATTTGAAATACTTCTTCGGCTGGACCCGTCTTGGAGTAAGCATAAGCCTTCATAATTGCACCTCTATTCAGTTCCATATTGATCACTATTCAAACTAAAACGATCCCAGATTGTCCGAATGTTCATTCACTATTCTTCAGCGTAATCTCGATATCCTGAAGTACGCCCGGGTTATCAATGGTCGCGGGCATGCTATATTCCTTGCCATCGGCTAGAGACTTAAGCGTTCTGCGCAAAATCTTTCCGGAGCGAGTTTTGGGCAACTGAGCCACAACAATGGCTTTGCGAAATGCTGTGACTGCGCCTATCTCTGCACGGACTAAATTTATTACCTCCGAAACAATTTCGCCTTCGGAACGCTGCACACCATCATTGAGGACAAGCATCCCGAATGGGACTTCCCCTTTGAGTTCGTCTGCTAAGCCGATAATTGCGCACTCTGCGACATCAGGATGGCTCGCAACGACCTGCTCAATAGCACCGGTCGAAAGCCTGTGCCCGGCGACATTGATAATATCATCGACACGACTCATGATGTGAAGATATCCCTGATCGTCGATGTATCCGGCATCACCCGTCTTGTAGTATCCCGGAAATTCCGAAAAATAAGAGTCTACGAAGCCTTCCTCATTGTGCCACAAAGTAACCAGACACCCAGGTGGCAGGGGCAACTTCACCACAACTGATCCCTGAAGCCCCTTGGCCAGTTCAGACCCACCATCATTGACAATCCGTACGTCGAAGCCAGGCATGGGGACACAACTCGATCCATAGACAATTGGTAATTGTTCAAGACCGAGCGGATTTGCGGCAATGGGCCAACCCGTTTCCGTCTGCCACCAATGGTCAATTACTGGCACGTTTAGAATTTTTTCAGCCCACTGAATTGTATCGGGATCGGCCCTCTCACCGGCAAGAAACAGCTGGTTGAACACACTCAAATCGTACTCTGCCAATAACGTGCCCTGCGGATCAGCCTTTTTTATCGCGCGTATCGCGGTAGGAGCCGCAAACAGCGTACTGACACCGTGCTCCTCGATGACCCTCCAGAAGGTTCCGGCATCCGGTGTTCCAACGGGTTTTCCTTCAAAAAGAAGGGTCGTGCTTCCATTCAGAAGCGGACCGTAGACAATATACGAATGGCCCACGACCCAGCCCACATCCGATGCCGCCCAGAACACATCTGTTTGCTTGACATTGTATATGTTGGTCATCGACCATTTGAGCGCCACCATATACCCGCCATGGTCGCGCACGATGCCTTTTGGCACACCGGTGGTTCCCGAAGTGTGGAGGATGTAGAGCGGATGGTTCGAACCGACCCACTCGCACGAAGTATGCCCGGGTTCCAACTTCGCTTTTTGCACCAGCGAATACCATTCGTGTTCTGATTGCCCTGCTAATTCACACTCATGAGAAGGTCTCTGCAGTATTACTGTATGATCGGGAGAAAAAAGGCCGAGCCTGATCGCCTCGTCGAGGAGAGGCTTGTATTCGACGATTCGACCAGGCTCGAGTCCACAGGATGCCGACAAAATCACTTTTGGTTTGGCGTCCTGAATCCGGGTTGCCAACTCCTTTGCCGCAAACCCGCCAAAGACGACGACATGAATTGCACCGATACGCGCTGTGGCGAGCATGGCGATTACCGCCTCGGGCACCATGGGCATGTAGATGAGAACCCTGTCACCCTTCTCCACGCCGAGATCCCTGAGAACTACAGCCATGGCGCAGACCTCTTCAAGCAACTCAGAATAAGTGTAGCGCGCCTGCGCCCCAGTCATTGCGCTGTCATAGACAAGGGCAACGTAGTCTCCTCTGCCTTCTGCGATATGACGGTCGAGCGCATTCCAGCAAATATTGCACTCAGCGCCAGCAAACCATCGCGTGGATCCATTGCCGACATCGCTTCGTACGCTGTCGAATGGCCGGTGCCAGTCCAGATCGCCCGCCGCCTCTTCCCAGAAGTTATCCGGGTCAGATTGCCAATGTTCGTAAACTTCTTTGTACCTACTCATGTGACTTCTCCGGAAAGCGGCGCCCCGGCACCGTCATATCTAAACATCCGGGGGACTTGGCGCGGGGTGGGAACGGGCGGCCGACGAGCGAAATCGGCGCCGCATCAAATGGCAAGATGCCGTGTCGGCTCCTTCGTGAAAACGAAGCGCCGACACGGTTAAATGGAGAGACTAGCGCTTGTCTCTCAGCTTATCGACGTCGAAGAGGGCGTTATCCATTTCATCAACACCTTCCCAGTCCGAAGTCACGCTCATTATCGTATGACGTTTCGAGATGACATTCGGAATGATAACAGTGCGCCACATGGCTTTGCCCGTGGTTGGCTGCCACCAACGTGAATCGCCCCATGCCCGCCACAGATTCCCGCGACGGTCGAACATCTCCATCCACTGGGTATAGTAGAGTTCCTTGTCTACCCAGACGCGCTTCTTGGAGTACTGGTAGCTGTTTGTCAGGTCATCGATATCGTAGACCCACACAGGCCGCAGCTCCATGTCCACGATCCCTGTCAGCCCGCAGCGAGCATCATCGGAACGGTAAGGGTCATAGGCTGCACCAACCTCGGGCGCGGCAAGCACGAAGCCTTCCTTGACCATCGTATACTTGAACTTTCGCTTGTCGGTCTTAGCCCACTGGCTGCGCCACTCATCCCAGGTCAGCTCAAGAGACGGCGCGATCGGATCCTGACCGTTGGTCCCCGTAAGGGTGCGTGTTCGGCGCAAGGTCGGGATGAAGAGCTTAAAATTGTCGTCTTTGTCGGCGTCAGCAAAGCGCACCCGCACACCTGCCAGTCCGCGGACATCTCGAGGAGATGTCAGAAGAAGAGCCCCAGCCTCTGCCACACCTTCAAACCCAGGGACATTCCCGAGAGGCGCCTTGCCTACCCTGCCTGCCATCTTTCGCCACCACATGTTTGCGGTGTAAGTGCGCTCGACCTTATTCTTCGCGCTGCAGCCGGTCATGACAACCGGGTTGAACCAAAGATCCTCCGTGCCCACACCGTGGGAATTGAACAGCCAGTTCAATTCGTCGCCATTTTTAGGATTTAGGAAGGGAAGGCCAGCCTTCGTCAGAAGCCCATTTTGTCCGTTCTTGTCGATCAGCTCTCCCTTTTCGTTGATCGAGAATGGATCAGGACCCAAATTCTTTGTGGCGTCGAGTAAAGGCTTCTGCATGTAGTAGTGGGTCGTCGGGACGATCCTGATGCCTTCAATCCCCATCCATTCATTGCTGAGGCGGTCCATCCAGAACTGGGGAAGATAATCCGCCAGCCATGGCATGGACACCAGGTTATCCTTCGTAATGATCAGGCCCGGCTTCAGATCTTTAGGAAGATTAGCCGTTTCGATAAGTGACGTCGCAGTATAGCCGCGATAGTCGCTCCACTCCTTTTCCAGGGCTCTCGTTTCATCATTGTCGAGCATATCTGCCCAGGCCTGATGTTCGGGCAGCCCCGTTTCAGCGGCAAACTCCTTCCACTTGGCGATATAGTCTTCTTGAGCCTGGGCGGCAGGGGTGCTTGCCACCGCCAAGGCGACAAACCCAGCCGCTCCGGCTAGTATATTCTTCAGTTTCGCACTGCGCATTTCACTCTCCATTTTGTTCGTTCAGACTGGCGTAGCCACACCTTCATCCTGGCTTTCAGAATTGGTATGTCAGTGAAAACTCCACGTAGTCGGAGTTCTTATAGATGCCCAAAAGACCCTGCTCTTCCTCCACGCCGAAATAGCCAAGCTCAATTCTCGGCTTCCACCTTCCTCCGCCTACGGAAAAGTCGATCCTCTGCCTAAAGGCGACGCCGCCCTTATCCATGTCCCAGATCGCCAAGCCGTCTAAGATGATCTTATCGTTAAACAAACCCTTGCTATATGTCTGCGTAAGGAACTCTTGATGCCTCTCCACATTCGTAAGCGCATACGGTGCCTGAAAGAGCAGGCCGTCAGTATCATCGGTATAGACTTCTAAGAACTGGGTGGTCATGAAAATCGAGCTGCGCTGAGACTCCCAGCCAGGAACCCAGAGATTGAAGTCGACTCCGATCAACAGAGACACCTGATCCCTTTCCGCAACAGTGTCCTCTCGGGTTGTAATCAGAGCCGGTGTACCGACGATGACTTGCCCCGGGATGAACGGATCATCGATCGTACCTTTGTTGAAAGGCTTATCGAACTCATAGGCCGCCTCAAGACGCAGAACCGGAGAGACACCTTTTCCTCCAAGACGAATTTCAGTCATGTCACGGGTAAAGGAAAAGCCTACAGTCTTTTGCCGGTAAGTATAATCCATGTCGAAATCAGCAGTTATGGAACACGGGACCCCACCGCCAGCGGGATCCAGAATGTCCAAGCAGCCAGACGGAATAAGCGGAAAGTCACCCGGTGCCGCGGTTCCCGCAGCAAGAGACTGAATAAAATCCACATATTGCCCAGGCCCATTCATGGCCCCGATCGTCGTCGCAAGATCAATCGGAACATTCACGACACCTATTGCATTCTCGTCTCCGAGAAAAGTGCCGATGTGAACTGTGGCACCAGTGTTGACTAATATGGGAAGATCTTGGAAGCCATAAAATCCATTGATCGTCGCCTGCCCTCCTAGGGTGTCGAACTTCAGTCGAAGTCCGACCTCCGAATCCTCCCACGCCTCGGTCTCCTTGTCTGTCAGCTTCGCTCCCAGCAAGGGCATCCCGAAGCCCGATTGTCCCTCGACCATGCGAGGGAATGGCAGGCCAAAAGGCCCCCCTGAAGTGCTCGAATTTGGGGTTGGATTGTTCACGACAAACTCGCTATGCCGCACAATGGGAGTGTAGACGACTTCCAACGAGGAGTTTTTCATGCCCAATCCAGTGAAGGGTGCGCCTATACCAAGCGCATTCACATCAAGTGCCAGAGCCGCACTCCATTGCGAAATCCTGAGATCCTCGGTATCGGTAAAAATGGACCTCTGCCGCAGGTCCTGGGGATTGAGGATATCCAGCAGCCGGAGGCCGTCCGCTTGGCCCCACCCACGCTGAAATTTTCCAAGTTTCAGATTGGCCCGCCCTTCGGAATCCGCGAGAGCAATTGAAAATTCCCGGATGATGTCTTCTTCGAAATCATCGAGAAATCGACTCTCCTTGCCATCATTGCCGAACGGCTGCGGCATTACGAGAGAGCCGTTGTCAGTAAGCTGGAAATCGAAGCGATCTCGAAATGGAGGCCCTTGGGAAAAATCCGGCGTGCCCGGTCCAACAGCCTCGCCGTCATCCAGATCGTAATACCAGTCCCCTCTCAGCCAAAAATCCGACACAACTGTTACATTGTTGTTCGGTGTCCATTCTGCCTGAATTTGCGCAACGAACTGCGAAGGACCAATGCCAACCTTGTCGTCGCCATAGCGATCAAAATAGACACCGGTTCCCTGTGTGAGTCTTCCTCCGACCCAGACATTATCAGGAAGCCCGAGAGCATCCGAAAGCGACTGAGCACTTGCTGTTGACGACAAGCCGATCAGAGCAAGCAACGCGGTCGCTCCAGGTATCCAATGAGACACACTCATGCATTTATACTTTTGTGCACTTTTAGTCATCCTATTCTCCCTCATATTGATTGGAATTTTGTGCGGTTTCCTACCGGATTTTCATCCTCAGTAGATTGAAATTCTGGTTCGAATTCCGACCGGAAAAATGGAAACCCACGTGGCTTCAGAATGCCAATCAAAGCAGGAACTACCGTCAGCGCCCCAACCATGTTGAAGAGAAGAATGATCGCCAGAAGCACGCCCATTTCGGCCTGAAACCTTATTGGTGACAGGAAGTACCAAGGCAACAGGGGCAGAATCATCGTCAATGCTGTTACAATGACAGCGACACCGGACGTATTGAATGCTCGCTTTGCGGCTTCTTTGAAATCAAACCCGTGGAGCATCTCGTCCCGAATCCGATCAGCGAGGTAGATGCTGTAATCCACCCCCCTTCCAAGGCCCAAAGCAGCCAGCGGCAGCGTATTGAGGTTCATGCCTACATCCATAAGCGTCATGACGCTCATGGTAATATAATGGGATGTCGTCAGCACAAGGATGATCGTTGCCGCAATGGCCGGAGACCGGTAGAGCCAGAGCAGATTGAACGCAATCACGATTATGATCGCAACCAGGAGCAGATTCTCCTTGTGTTCAACCTCATCATTGGCGGCCTTGATGAGACCGACTTGGCCACCGGCATATTGGACTCGTGGCTCATCTTCCTCGAAAGCGTATTCATCTGAAAACTGGTCGCCCGCCGCCTGCAGGGCATTCACCGTGTCCGCACTGTGTTCACTCGTATAGATCGCGAGCTTGCCGATGCTCCATTCGGAATTCGTGTATGCGGCAAAGTCTCCCGGCTCGCCGCCGGAACGAAACATGTAGATGTTCAGACCGATCTCGTCCTCGGTATCCGGAACGATCTGATAGGAGGGGTCGCCCTCCCAGAGCACCATGTTGATATTCTTGACAATTGGGACCAGGCTTTGCGCCCGGGTTGCGACAGGGACACGCTCGTAGACGTAGCGATCGAAAGCCTCGATCTGATGATATACTCTCGGATCCAGCATGATTTCCCCGTCTCCGGAAAAGTACGCCTGCATCACATCCGTGCCGACCCTGTCGAAACTTGAGTTTATCCTGCGAACATCGTTGTTGTATTCGGAATCCTGCCAAAGAATGGGGCTTCCTTCGGCGTCGCCTATCTTCAGGCCTTGCGAGACCACGACCCCCCCCAGTAGGGCGATCAGGAATGCCGGCATGAAGACGAAGCGTGAGGCGCGCAGCCCAAATATCCTTGCGAGCACACCTTGCCCCGGCAGGGTCGTGCGAAACGATTTCGGCTTGCGAAGGATAGCCATGAAGGCAGCTGCGACAATAATTCCAGGCGTCAGCGTCAACAGCCAGAACGTACAGATGAACGCCAGAGACTGTATACTTGGAATTGCAACAAGTGCCAGAACCGCAAAACCGGCCGCATCCGTAATGACTGCAGCAGTACTCGGAAACAGAAGCCGCTTAAGCCCTTCCCCGACCGAGCCCCTCATGGATGGATAATTCTCGACCTCATCGAACACTCGTGAGACGAACTGAACCGAATGCGACAGAACGGTCGCAAATACAAAAAACGGAAGCAGCAGCAGAAGCGGATCAAGATTGTACCCAACCGCTCCAATGGCACCAAATCCCCAGATCGTGACGGCAAACGCCACCAGCATGGGAACGGCAACTCCGATCCAGCACCGGAAGTAGATATAAAGCACGACCGCAATGGCCAGTATAGAAGCTGCAAAGACCAGCAGCATATGAGGCAGATACTTCTTCACGGTACCGAGCAGAACCGGCCTCCCGACGACCGAAATGACAACATCCTCCTCGGCAAACTGCGCTTTCAGATCGTCTACGAATGAAATGAATTGTCTTGTATCGATGTCTTCCGACAACTCGGCCGAAATCATCATTGCCGTTTCATCAAGCGACACCAGCCCCCCGAGGAACTGGCTGCGCACCATCTGCTTGAACTGCGTCATACCCGCTTCGTCCGACGGCAATTCCGGCCACATGAGCGGATGGACAAGGATCTGGCCTTCACGGCCGGAAACAGACCGCGTCTTTCGCAGATTGGCCGCCTCGAAAAGAGGCCTCACATTTGAATCGTGAAAGTAGATTTCATCGGAAATTTCCCGATAGATTTCCAGAAAGTCGCTATTGTAGATGTCACCGGATGTACTCCGCACCTCAATCAGTACATTGTTGACACCACCGAACTGATCACTGAATTCCTTGTACAGATCAACATTCGGGTGATTGGCCGGCAGCATGTCCTCAAGGACGACCTTCAGAGAGACGCCCGTGGCTCCGAAATACCCGGCCACCGATGTCACGATCAGGGCCAGCACCAGGATGAAACGAGGAAACCTGACAACGATATCGGAGATAAATTTTACCACAACAATAAACCCTAGATACTTGGAGATGGAGACGCAGCGTGTCTGCTCACCAGCGAACCATTTGATGGGCGACAAGCCGGTCAGGTTCCACTGTCAGAAGAGCCCCGCTTGATCCGACCACGATGTAATTTCCATTTTTGTCGACCGCGGAGACGCCGCCGTACCAGCGAAACCCGGGCAAGCTCTCAATCGGCGCAAGATGCGAGTCCGGAGCACCGGCCACAAGCCTCAACACCCCGCCCTGCCCGACGGCCAACCCATCGCCGGACGGCTGAAGACTGAGATCGAAAAGATGCTCCTCTGTTCCGGAATTCACGTTTTCGACCTGAAGCGAAAGCTCCTCACCTGTTTCCAGAGCGCTTCCGGGCAACTCGGACACCTTAACCAAAGCCCCCCCCAACCCGACCGCCATCGCGTGGTTGCCCCACGTGGCGACGGACGTAAAGGTGACGGAGGATTCTGCTCCACCCAGAACGCTCCAGTGCGACCCGTTGTCGGTGGACGTGGCGACAACACCAAATTCCCCGACCAGGATCAGACGACCACTCTCGAATCGGGCAATCCCGTTAAGCCGGGGCAGATCCCTTCCCTGGAAACCCGTCAGGGACTGACCGACCCAGGTGTCACCGCCATCCGCCGTGTACAGAATTGTACCTTCATGGCCGACGACCCATGCGGTCCGGGCATCCAGGCAATAGATGTCGCGGAGATTTGTGCGTGCTTCCGTGTGAGACACTGCCCAGGACATGCCTCCGTCTTCGGACTTCAGGATGCGGCCGCGACTGGTCACCGCAAAACCTGTCAGCTCATCGGAAAAATCGATGCGCCGGATCAAGTCGGTATAGGGAATTTCTATTTTTCTCCAGCTTTCACCACCATCCTCGGTCTTCAGGATTGTGCCGTAGTAGCCCCCCGCCCAGCCTGTTGATTCATCCTGAAAATCCACTGCGAACAAATTGTCGGGCACCAGCCGCACCCGCCCGCTTCCCGCAAAATCAATATTGGAAGACAGCAAGCCGCCGTCCTCATCCGCCTGCGGCGCGGCAGACATCGGGCTGAACAAAACAAAAGGCAGGACACAGATGCTCAAAAAAGCCAATTCCCGCAGAGATACGAGCCTCATCTCTTGCTCCCCCCCCCAAGACTATAATTCAACGCACGAAAACCGAACATGGGCCGAGACCTATTTCTCGCGTCAACCGACCCCCAATCCGCCATCCGACAATACAGTCGTGCCTGTCATGTATTTTGACGACTCCCGGCAAGCGAGCATCGCATACAACGGAACGTGATCTTCAGGCTCCGCCGCATATCCCAGCGGCGTCATGCCTTCGAGCAGCGGACCGATGCCTGGGATCTCTGACATGCGGGCCCCAGCATGCTGAGAAGAGGGGCTACCAGACAAATTCGTAATCGTCCCCCCAGGCGCCACGCCGTTTACGCGAACGTCTGGTGCAACCTCTTTGGCAAGCTGCTTGATCAGGCCAATAACAGCATGCTTCGATGCAACATAAATGGGACCACCGCCACCCGTGAAAAAGCTCGAAGTCGATGCGGTGAAAATCATTGCACCTTTTGACTTCCTCAGCGCAGGCAGACACGCATAAGCGCCGAGCGCATAACCTTTAACGTTAATGCCGAAGAGATCATCGCAAATACTTTCAATCTGGTCTGCTGGTTGCTGCTCCAGAGGGGTAATAAAGTCCCAAACACCGGCGTTTCCGATGAACGTATCAAGACGCCCGAAACGCTCTTCCGTCAGCGCAACGGCTTTTTGATTGTCCTTCAAATTGCGTACATCACCAATGGTCGTAGCAACCTGCCCTCCGAACTCATCGCGCAACGAATCTGCCTGATCATCACTGATGCACATTACACAAAGTCGAGCGCCTTCACTCGCGAAATGGCGAACGATGGCGCGGCCGATGCCAGTTGCGCCGCCTGTTATAAGGACTGCGTTTCCCTGAAGATTGGGCATGATGTTTCTCCTCCCGATTGATCGTCATGAGGCAAGAAGACTCGCCGCAGACGTTTTGTTCTTTTTTTTTAAAAAAAATTATTTTTTTGCGTAAGTCAACCGAAATCTGCGAGAAATCCGCTTTCCAGCGACATCATTGCTCCGGATGAACTTTTCACGTGGGTGCATCCAGCTTCAGACGACTGAGCCCGCGCTGGTTTCCGCAAGATCGACCGCGTCAGCTCAGACTCAGCCGCCAAACTGAAAATATTGGCAGCTGTGAGCCGACCTGCTTCACCGCATAGGAAAATCGCGAATTTCTAGTACAGTAGCCTGCTGATTTCCTCGGAAGCTTTCTGCAAATCCAGCAATCGGGCCGGTCGATCTCGCTCCAGGAGTTCCTGCGTACGTGCAGAAACTGATAGTCCGGCAATTGTCCGGCCCTTTGGATCGACGACCGGAACGGCTAGGCAGAACAGGGTGTCCTCTATCTCTCCGCAATCAACCGAGTGCCCGGATTTGCGGACACCCCCGATTTCTTTTGCTAGTGCGTGCGGATCGGTGATGGTGTTTTTTGTCAGTGACGGGAAAGCACCTTCAGATAGATATTTATCCAGTTCCGTACTGCTCAGCCCGGCAAGCAACACTTTCCCAATCCCGGAACAATATGCCTCAAGTTGGTGACTCTCTCGCGTGAACACGGCTTCTCCTTCCGGCTCAGACTTGGTGAGGTAAGTGACCATGTCCTGTTCGAAAATCCCGAGATGTGAGACCATGCCGACTGCTTTCGCCAGAGCTGAAACAACAGGACGGCCCACCTCCCCCAATCGACGGGAGAAATCAGCCTGATCGAACACTTCCAGCAGCATCGTTCCGGGTAAGAGGCTGCCATTCCGATCACGGAAAATCAGCCCATGCCGCGCAAGAGCTGCGAGATGCCGATAGGCCGTTGCCCTGGGCAGGCAGCACTTTTCGGCAAGTTGCAGAGCCGTTGCTTCATTCGGACACGTCAGCAACTCGGTGAGGAGTAACAGGGTTTTGTCCAATGATTTTGAGCCTTCGACCATAGACCACCTCACATAGCACTTTCCCACATTATGGGAATCATCAAGTCGTCGCAACTTGCCATTTTTCACAGCACAAACTCATAGGGGACCGAGCATTATCAAAATTGCCGGAGAGTATTTTGTGAAACGAGACATGTATCAGGCGGCGGCAGACCTTCTGTTCGAAGCTCATCAGACCGGAAAATTCATCGCCCCCCTACGCGAAACCATCGGCCTCTCTGTCGAGGCAGGCTACGCCGTACAGGCGATCAACACCGAGCGCTGGCTCAAACAGGGCCGTCGGATTGTGGGCCGGAAGATCGGGCTGACATCGGCAGCCGTACAGGCGCAGTTGGGGGTCGATCAGCCAGACTTCGGTGTCCTCTTTGCGGACATGGAATATCCGGATGGCGCCGAACTGCCCATCTCAGACCTGCAGCAGCCGAAGGCCGAAGCGGAAATCGCCCTTATCCTCAAACATGATATCGACCAGCCGGACATTACACAGGCTGAACTGATCCGGGCGGTCGACCATGTCCTGCCCGCCATCGAAATCGTTGGAAGCCGGATCAGCAACTGGGACATCAGGATTTCAGACACGATCGCGGACAATGCCTCCTCCGGGCTCTACGTTCTTGGCGGACCGGCCCGCGCGCTGACGAATGTCGATCTTGCGGAAACCAGTATGGTGCTCAAACGCAATGGCCGTCCTGCCTCCTACGGAGCAGGTATCGCCTGCCTGGGTCATCCGCTGAATGCTGCCGTCTGGCTGGCGCGCACATGCGCCCAGCGCGGCGAAGGCCTGAAAGCCGGCGATGTGGTCCTGACCGGCGCACTCGGACCGATGGTGGAGATCGCCGCGGGCGATGCCTTCGAAGCAACCATTTCCGGACTGGGGAGCGTTCGCTTCACAGTCAGCACAAACTAGAAAGGACAACCGCCATGGCCGAACAGGAAAAGGTCAAATGCGCGATCATCGGGTCCGGCAATATCGGCACGGATCTCATCATCAAGATCAAACGCCGGTCGAAACTTCTGGAAATCGTCGCGCTGATCGGGATCGATCCGGAATCGGATGGCCTGAAGCGTGCCGCACGGATGGGGATCGCCACGACTGCGGAAGGTATTGATGGCTTTGTGAAGATGCCGGAATTCAACGACGTGGTCTTCGTCTTCGACGCGACGTCCGCCGGCGCTCATGCCAAGCATAATGAAGTGCTTCGCGCACACGGTAAGCGCATCATCGACCTCACGCCAGCTGCGATCGGACCCTTTGTGATCCCGTCGGTAAACCTCGACGAGCACCTCGATGAGCCAAACATCAATATGGTCACCTGCGGCGGTCAGGCGACGATCCCGATCGTTGCCGCCGTGAACCGGGTCTCGCCTGTCCGCTATGCCGAGATCGTCGCCTCCATCGCCTCAAAATCCGCCGGGCCAGGTACACGAGCCAATATCGATGAATTCACCGAGACCACGTCTCACGCCATCGAAAAAGTCGGCGGCGCAGAGCGCGGCAAGGCCATAATCATTCTCAACCCGGCAGAGCCGCCGCTGATGATGCGTGATACGGTCTACTGCCTCTGCGACGATGCAGATGAGGACGCCATCCGGGCATCGATCCAGCATACGATCGATGAAGTGAGCAGCTTTGTTCCCGGCTACCGCCTCAAGCAGTCCGTGCAATTCGAGAGGTTCGGAAACAATCGCCCGCTCTACCTGCCGGATCAGGACATGGAATTCACCGGCCTCAAGGTTTCTGTCTTCCTCGAAGTAGAAGGCGCAGCCCATTATCTGCCCGCCTATGCCGGTAATCTCGACATCATGACATCCGCTGCGGTTCAGGCGGCAGAACGGATTGTGGCACTCAGCCAGAAGGAGACAGCGGCATGACAACACCCCCGAAACTCTACATTCAGGATGTGACGTTGCGCGATGGCATGCATGCGGTGCGTCACCAATACGATATCGAGCACGTCAAGACGATCGCAAAGGCTCTGGATCAGGCCGGTGTCGATGCCATCGAGATTGCACATGGCGATGGTCTGGCGGGCTCCAGCGTAAACTATGGCTTTGGCAAGACAACTGACTGGAAATGGATCGAAGCCGTTACCGAAGTGGTTGAGAATGCTGTGGTCACGACATTGCTCCTGCCGGGTATCGGTACAATCACCGAACTCAAACGCGCTTACGATCTTGGAGTTCGCTCCGTACGAGTGGCAACACATTGCACGGAAGCGGATGTTTCGAAGCAACACATCGCCTATGCGCGTGAGCTTGGGATGGATGTTTCCGGCTTCCTAATGATGAGCCACATGGCAGAGCCGGATCAGTTGGCACAACAGGCAAAACTCATGGAAGAGTATGGCGCCCTCTGCGTCTATGTGACCGACTCCGGGGGTGCCATGAACATGGATGATGTCGCAGCTCGCCTCGAAGCGTATGACAAAGTCCTCAAGCCCGAAACGCAACGCGGCATTCACGCCCACCACAACCTGTCCTTTGGTGTCGCAAACTCCGTCGTCGCTGTTCAGCACGGCGCTATCCGCATTGATGCCTCTCTGGCAGGTATGGGCGCAGGTGCCGGCAACGCCCCACTGGAAGTGTTCATCGCGGCGGCCGACAAATATGGCTGGGACCACGGATGCGATCTTTTCCAGCTGATGGATGCCGCCGAAAATCTCGTCCGTCCCCTGCAGGACCGCCCGGTTCAGGTGGACCGTGAAACGCTGTCTCTTGGCTATGCGGGTGTCTATTCCTCCTTCCTGCGGCATGCGGAGAAAGCCTCTCAGGACTACGGAATCGACGTCCGCACTATCCTCATGGAGCTTGGAAGGCGACGCATGGTCGGTGGCCAGGAAGACATGATCGTCGATGTCGCCCTCGATCTGATGAAGACGAGAACAGAAGAACTGCAGCGACGACAATAATCTCAATGATTCATGAGGTTTCTCTCATGGCAGAATGCACATCAAGCATCACGATAAATCGGAAAAGATCACAACTCGATTGGCTGGGTTCACTGTTGCTGCTTATTTCCAACCGATGGGGTAAACGTTTTGGCCGATTCGCTCCTCATCCGATCTGATGATGTCTGTCTCCTCCGGATCTCCGCCGGAAATGGCGAAGGACCATCGCCCTGTCCTGAGCTCCGGGAGCTATCCGTCATAACTTCTTCCCCGCTTGTGGAATTTGAAGAGACGATCGGCAACTTCAAATCCTCCGCTGCGCGGCTTGCATCCGAAGTCACACGCACGCAGCGCCAGACTGTTCTATTGACCGGGGACGTACTTGAGGGAGGCGTCACCCGTGCCGCCTTCTGTCTGCTCGTTGACGGGTTCAGGGTCTTCATTGTTTCGGACTGGTGCTCGACGGCAGAACCGCAATTTCGGGCTGACTTTGAAACACGGTTGCGTAATTGCGGCGCGATCATTGTCTCAAGTCGGCAGGTCATCAATGAAATGGCGGCTCAATGCCAGGATTCAGACCTTCGTTTCTCGCTCAGCCAATTGATTTGAGCGCCTCCGGCTGACGCCGGACCGGGCTCTCGTGAACCGAACCCGTCCTGCGGCCGGTTTCGGCCAGGCGGCGTCCATCCCTGGCGCAATCTGCAAATCCTCTGTTGAGAGATTCGGTCGGCGCTGACGCGCCGGCTTTTTTTGTTTCTTTTTTCCCTGCGAGACGGGGGCGGAGGCGCGCATGCCAGATGGCGGCGCTCCCGGAAGGGGGGCGGCGTCCATAGGATCGTCCCGATGTTCTTGTTGTCATACCTGACCCCTTCCGCTCGCACCTGACGCCATCTGGCCAGCGGCCTCTCACCGCCCCCGCCTCTGCGGGAAAAAACGCGGGGATGAGGAGGCAAGGATGGCGCAGCGCCACAAACAGGAGAGCCGGCGGAGAGACCTTTATCAGGAGGTCACAAGCCGTATCATTGACGAACTGGAGCAAGGGCGCGCGCCGTGGGTGCAGCCTTGGGGCGGCGCCGACACGGCGACGCCGCTTGGCCTACCGGAGAACGGGGCGACCGGGCGGCGCTATTCCGGCATCAATATCCTGCTCTTATGGGGCGCGGCGATTGAGCATCAGCGCACCTGCCAGACATGGCTCACTTTCAAGCAGGCGCTGGCGCTCGGCGGATGCGTGCGCACGGGCGAGCGCGGAACGATGGTGGTCTATGCCGACCGCTTCACGCCCAAAGATGAGCGCGAGCGCGCGAGAGAGACCGGACAAGACGCCCGGCAGATCGCATTCCTCAAACGCTATACCGTCTTCAACGCCGATCAGTGCGACGGCCTGCCCGACGATCTTGTCGCCCACGCCAAAGACCTGCCCGAACGGGAGATTATTCCGCACGCCGAAGCGCTGATCGCGGCGACCGGCGCTGATTTTCGCATCGGCGGCGACCGCGCCTATTACGTTCCCTCGCAGGACTTCATTCAGGTGCCGCCGCAACCGGCTTTCTTCGACCAGATCAATTATTACCGCACCTGCTTTCACGAGCTTGGCCACTGGACGGGACACAAGACCCGCCTCGCCCGCGACCTGAAAGGCGCATTCGGAACCAAGGACTACGCCCGCGAGGAACTGGTTGCGGAAATGACCAGCGCCTTTGTCTGCGCCGATCAGGCCATCGCCCCGACCGTGCGGCATACGGACTATATCGGCTCATGGCTGGATGTCCTGCGCGAGGACAAGCGCGCGATCTTCCGGGCCGCCTCGCTCGCCTCCAAGGCCGCTGATTTTATCCTCGCCTGCGCCATACCGGAACCGGACGGCGCCGCCGACGCAATGGAGGCGGCGGCGTGAAGATTTATCCCCCCTTCCGCATCAGCCGACTGGACGCCGCGCTCGCCGCACTTGACCCCGCCGACATCGGCGCGTGGGCGATCCTTGTCTGCGGCTGTTTCCACATTTTCGAGAGCGAGAGGGCGGCGCAGCGCGCCTACCGTCTCTGGCTCGAAAACCGCCCCGTGCGCTGAAGCGCGCACGGAAAACCCCACTGCACATTCATAGGAGGCCATGCCATGCAGTTGAAATATATCCCCATCAACGAGCTGAAAGTGTCCCGGCTCAATATGCGCCACGGACGCAAGGCGCCGGACATTTCCGACATCTATCCGTCGATCAAATCGCGCGGCGTCTTGCAGACCATGCTGGTGCGCAAGGAAGGCGATGCTTTCGGCGTCGTCGCCGGACGGCGGCGCTTTTTCGCCCTCAAACGCCTCGCCAAGGAGACAGGCAAACCGCAAAAAGCGCCTTGCCTCGTCATGCAATCTGGCGACGATATCGCCGCGCTGGAAGCGACCCTTGTTGAGAATACCACCCATCTGCCTGCCGATGAGTTTGAACAATACGAGGTGTTCGCCAAGCTCGCCGCCAAAGGCGAAACGACCTCCGCCATCGCCGAGCGGTTCGGCGTGACCGAACTCATGGTACGCCGGGTACTGGCGCTGACCGCCCTGACGGATGACGTAAAAAAGCTGTATCAAGCCGAAGCCATCGATAAGCGGACGCTTTACGCCCTGACGCTCGCCACCAAGAGCCAGCAGGCCGACTGGCTGACACTCTACCATTCCGAAGACGCTTACGCCCCGCGCGGCGAACGCCTCAAGGACTGGTTGACAGGCGGCGGGCGCATCACCACCGACAAGGCGCTGTTCGACATGGAAGCGTATGACGGCGTCGTCCTAACCGATCTCTTCGGTGAAAACGCCATTTTCGCGGACACGGATTTGTTCTGGGCGCGCCAGAATGAAGCCATCGCGGATATGGCGGCGGGCTACCGCAGCGAGGGCTGGAATGATGTGGTTATTCTGGATCGCGGCCAGCATTTTCCCACTTGGGAGCATGGCAAACGCAGCCGGAAACAGGGCGGCAAAGTCTATGTCGAGACCCGCCATGACGGGACCGTCACCGCCCATGAAGGCTATCTGCCGCACAAGGATATCGAGAAGATCGAACGCATCCTGAAAGGCGAAACGGCCAAGACAACGGGCGGCGCGGCGAAATCCGACAGGCCGGAAATGTCCGGCCCGATGGCGGAGTATATCGCGCTCCACCGTCACGCCGCCGTGCGCGCGACGCTGTGCGATCATCCGGGCGTCGCGCTGCGCCTCGCCGTGGCGCATCTGGTGACGCGCTCCGGCCATTGGCGGGTCGATGTCGAGGAACAGAACACCCGCAAGGAGGCCACGGCGGAAAGCCTTGCGAACTCAGAAAGTGAAAAGCAGTTCTTCGCCCATCGCGCTCATGCGCTCACCGCGCTCGGGCACGATGATGAAACCACACTGGTTGCGACCGTACAATTCGGCGGCGATCCCTGCGAGATTTTCGCGCGGCTGCTCAGTCTGAGCGATGCGGATGTCCTGCACATCCTTGCCGTGGCGATGGGTGAAACCCTGATGTCAGGTTCGCACGCCGTGGAAGCCGCCGCCCATGTCACCGGGACGGACTTCGCCGCGCTCTGGTCGCCGGACGAGGCGTTCTTCGACCTGCTGCGCGACAAGCGCGTCATCAATCAGATGGTCGCAGACATCGCTTCGCCATCGACGGCCCGCGCGGTTCTGACAGACACCGCCAAGGCGCAGAAAACGGTTGTCCGCAACCGCATCGCAGGCAATGGCTGTGAGCCTCACCCCGATTGGCGGCCTCGCTGGATGACAGTCGCGCCGACCCGCTATGTCGTTGGCGCTGCCTGTCCACCCGCCGATGCGTGGGGCAACATCAAGAACCTGTTCGAGACTGAGCAGGACAGAACCGATACGCCCGAAGCGCTGAGCGAAGCGGAGATTGCCGCCTGATCCGCCTTCTGATCAGCCCGGCGATGCGGGGGCCGTCCGGCATGAGCCGGGCGGCCTTTTTCTCTGGCTGGAAGGCAGGACACAGGCGAGGCTCAACAGGGAAGGATCGTCTTTGCCCGGTCTTTCCGGCGCGGTCGCACATCGCTGCGATTGCCCCTCAATCTTCCGGCGAGCGGCGTTGAACCCCGCCCCCGATGCGCTTCGTTTCCTGCCCCTGACCTGGACGACAGACGGCGGGCCTGAAACCGGCGCGGTGAAGAATTTTCCTCTGCGCGTCCCACGCATTCACCGCCAGACAAAATTCTCCGCCGCGCCGGTGCTCCGCTGCGCTGCGCCCCATTCCGGGTTCAGACCCGCCGCCCGCCGTCCCCCCGGTCGGGCGTCAACGGAGCCCATCGGGGGCTCGCAGTGACAAACGCCAAAGGAGATTTGAAAATGGCAAACGCACTTGGATATGTGTCCGAAACCGAAACCGGCTTTGAAGGCGCCCTCGCCATGATGAGCCTCAACGCGCCCATCCGCATCATCCGCAACAGCGAAAAGACCTCCGAGACCCAGCCGGATTTTCGCGTCCTCGCCGGGCAGAAAGGCTCTGACATCGGCGGTGGATGGTTCCGCACCGCGAAGTCTTCGGGACGCGAATATGTCTCGCTCACCCTTGCAGACCCGATGATCGGCCCGCGCAAGATCTATGCGAACCTTGCGCCCGTCAAAGGCCAGGATGGCCGCCACGTCATCCTCTGGAATCCGCAAGGTTAATCGGCACCAGATGCCAAGCCGACACGCCCGGATCAGTCCCGATCCGGGCGTTTTCTTCTATCTGAGTGAGTATTGGCCCACGATTTGCATCTTATGGTTGATTGTATGTTTGGGCGCATCCGGTGGAGCGCCTGCTTCGGTCTTCCGCCGGTTTGCCGCCCTCTCAGGTGGGACGGCAATGACGCACAGGGGACAGTGGCGTTATCATACCGGGCTATATGACCGGCTCCTGACCCTGCCCTATTCGGGCTGGGCCTGGGAATTCAAACGCCGTGACCCCGCCCTTCTCAAAGCATACAGATCTCTTACGGCATTTGCGCCAGCCGTCCTTCAACGCAGCGACGGCAGCACACTCATTCGTCAGCCCATCCGTTGTCCGGTAGCCGAACATTTCGGACTTCACTTTCTGCCGGACCCGAGGAAGTCCGCCTATGAGACGACGCCTTTCTGGCTGCCTGACATCATGTCGGCGAATATGGATGCGGCTGCGGCCATCGCTGAAAAACTGCGTGAAAGCGACAGGCCGCTCAATTGGCGCAACATTCCCGGCAGAAAGACGTTTCTCATGGTTCCGGGGCGACGCACCAAGCTGAATATCGCTTCCGACACCTATACCGCGCAACTCGCTATTGATCCGTCAGAGGCGCCCGTCCCACTTGCCATCTATCTGACTTTGCAGATCGGCGCACGGCACCTGATCCGTGACAATCTCCGCCTGCTACAGGACTTCGCCGACCATTGTTGCGGGCTCAAGTTTGATTGCCGCCCACTCCGGGGCTATGCGCCTGACAAGCTCAAACGGACGCTCATCGCCCTTGACGGCTCCCTTGCAGGCGCCTCGCAGCGCGAGATCGGCGCGGCGATATTCGGTGAGGATCAAATCAAATCGGACTGGGACACGGGCGTTCATGCCTTCAAATCCCGCACGCGTCGCCTGATCAGAAAAGGCCGTGATTTGATGGAAAAGGACTATCGGGACCTGCTCTGACCCAGCCGGTTCGAGGGAGTCGTTTTCATCCTCGGTGAAAACGACTCTCCAGGGCCCAGACAATATCCCGTAAGATTTCAGTCCATCAGAAAGGAGACAAAAGATGGACGCACAAACACAGGACAAAGACTATACCAGTCCGTTTCTGAGTGTTGTTCAGGCAGCGGATTACCTCGGCCTGAAACGCCAGACACTCGACAATTTCCGCTGGGCGGGTGGCGGCCCGCGCTACCGGAAACATGGCGGGCGTGTCCTCTATGCCCGCGAAGAACTAGACCGCTGGTCGTCGGAACGCGAATGGAAGAACACAGGCGAACCCCACCGGCCGGAGCGCCGGAACTGATGGTCAGTTTCCGGTATCTCGCGTTCGCAGGTACAGGCATAGGGCTCATCCTTCTTGCCTGTCTGCCCCTTCAGGCCAGGTTGATCTGGAACCGGACGCCGAGCGCGCCAACAGGGCTCTACTGGCTGAGCGAGCGCCCTCCCCGCATCGGCGATTGGGCACTCGTGTCAGCCGGAGCGCCAGAAGCGGTCTGGGCACATGATCGAGGTTATACCGGACCGTACTGGCCTCTTATCAAGCATGTTGCAGCCAGTGAAGGCGATGAAATTTGCCGATATGAGGGATCGATTTCGATCAATGGGAATGTGGCCGCAATCGCCCTGGAACATGACTCTACAGGCATGGAATTGCCCGTATGGGAAGGATGTTTCAAGCTCGGCCAAGGGCAAATTTTCCTCCTGAATGACCATCCAAGGTCTCTTGATGGACGTTATTTCGGCATGACTGATACGAGCGACATCGCTGGTACAGTCAGTGAAGTTTGGACAGATCAGCGATGATCATTCATCCGGCGTCTGAGGAAGTGTCAGGAAGGCGGGAGAGAAGCAGGGAAAGGACTCTTCAGCGTACCGTCAGGGCAAGATTGAGAGGCAGGCGCCTCCGGCTCCTCAAAGCCTTGTCTGCACATCTTATTTTTGGCGCCTGTGATGCAAATGAACGCCTGCCCCTGGCGCCTCTTCCAATGGTATTGCCTGTAAGTACCTGGGCAAAGGCAGGCGCCTGCAGAAATTCGCACCAATGAGCGGCGACACGCCTTTCGAGCCAAGGCTTGGCCGGATTCGGGATCGTGGTCAGCGTGGTGCGGGACGGTTCGGAAAAGCCATCCGCAAACGCGTGGCCCGGCTGTCACGAAAAGCAAGCAACCGACGGATCAGAAAGTCACGCAGTGTGAGGGGCGCGCAGGCAGCCTCCGTCTCGCGCATGCGAGGCACGCCCTATCCGGCGTTCCGAATGCGGCGCGTCGTTGTGAAGGTGCACATCGCCCGAGCTGGACGTTTGGGCGGAGCCAAAGCCTTCGCCGAACATGTCGGCTATATTGAGCGGGATGGGGCCGGTCGGGACGGCGAGCGCGGACAGGCCTATGACCGCGACGCGGAAGACCTGGACACACGGGCGTTCCGTGAGCGCAGCGCCGGGGATGAACGCCAGTTCCGCCTCATCGTATCGGCCGAGGATGCGGACCGGCTCGAAGACCTCAAGCCTGAGATCCGCGCCTTCATGGCCGGTGTGGAAGAAGACCTTGGTACAAAGCTGGACTGGATTGCCGTCGATCACCACGATACCGGCCAGCCACATACGCATATTGTTATTCGCGGGCGGGATGCCACCGGCGACCATCTTGTCATCGACCGCAATTATCTGATGCGTGGGTTGCGCGAGCGCGCCTCACGCCAGCTGACAGAGCGCCTCGGACCCCGGCGCGATCTTGAAATCCTGAGCCAGGATGCGCGGGACGTCACAGCCGACCGGATGACCGGTCTCGACCGCGCCATCGAAAAGGACATGCAGAATGATAGGATTTCTCTTGGAGAGCCTGCCTCGGAACGTGGCCACTTCGATCACTCGCTCCGCATCAAGCGGCTTCGCCATCTGGAACGGCTCGGTCTGGCGACCCGTGATGGAAACAGCTGGCACTTGAAACCCGGCTGGACCGAAACGCTTAAGCAGCTTGGCCGCAAAGGTGACATCATCCGGTCGATGGCGGCCCGATATCGGAGCTTCGACGTCGCCAATCGGCTTGAGTTGCTGGATGGAACCAGACTGGCCGGAACAACATTGACCGGTCGTATCGCCGGCACCGTTATACTCGATGAAATGGAGGACCGTCATGCCCTCATCCTTGAGCGGACGGATGGAAAGGTTTCGCTCATCCCGCTTGCACCTGGCCAGCGCCCGGTTGACGTTCCCGAAGGTGCGATTGCCGACATCCGGTTCACACAAGCGAAAGCACGACGCTCCGACCATACGATTGCCCGGATCGCTTCTCTGTCGGACGGCACCTGGTCGGAAGATCGCCATGCCAGCCTCGACCCGGAATCCTCCCCAGCCTACCGGCTGGCGCACAAGCGACGACTCGAAGCCTTACGCCGTGCCGGCATTGTCCAGCGTCTTGCAAGCGGAGACTGGAAGATCGGGGAGGACTATCTCGCCCGTGCAGCCGCCTACGAACAGGCGCGCGGCGGCGCGAGAGATATTTTTCTGAGAAGCCGTGCAGGTCCGGACGCGCTGGTTGAGGCCGACGCGCTGACATGGCTCGACGAGGTCGATCCTGAACGTCTGGCAGAGACAGGCTTTGGCGGAGAAGTACGCCGCGCACGGCTTGAACGCATGACAGTGTTGCGCAGTCGTGGACTTCTCGCAGAACAGGAAACAGCACTCTCTGCACAGGCACGCGAGCAGCTGAAAGCCAACGAACTCGCCGGCCTCGCGGCTGCGGAAGCGCGTGCCTCAGGGCGGACATTCCAGGCACTAGAGCATGGCGGAACTTTCTCCGGCCGGTTCGAGAAGATCATCGATACACATCAGGGCCGCATGGCGCTGGTTGGCCAGGAAGGGGCTTTTACGCTTGTCCGGATGCGCACCGGCATGGGTGCCGGGCTTGGCCGCGATATCTCCCTGACGCGGAAGTCCACTGGCATCGATTGGATGATGGGGCGCGAACGCGGCCCATCGCGTTAATGGCGCATCTCCCGCCTTCTCCCGGTTTTCCGACTACCGGATTAGCCATGCGGTGGGGACAATGGCACGCCGTCACCTGTAGTCGAGACCGCGCGCATGACCCATACCAAGATCCTCTTTGGCCAGATCCTGATCTGCTTCCTGATCGTGTTCGCAGCTGTCTGGGGTGCAACCCAGTGGATTGCAGGGGAACTCGGTTATCAGACCGCTCTCGGACACGCATGGTTCCGGTTTGGCGATCAGCCAGTCTACAAGCCCTGGCGACTTTTCCAGTGGTGGTATGCCTATGAGGCCTATGCACCCGGTCTCTTTATGAAAGCCGGCTTTATCGCGGCATCCGGCGGCCTGCTCGCCGCCATGGCCGCCGTCGCCGGCTCCGTCCTGAGAGCCCGCCACCAGAAACATGTCACAACCTATGGCTCGGCCCGATGGGCGGAAGGCCGGGACGTCCGGCGTGCGGGTCTCCTTGCAAAATCCGGCGTTTTCCTCGGCACATGGAACAATCGCTACATCCGGCACGACGGGCCGGAGCATGTACTTACCTTCGCCCCGACACGTTCCGGCAAAGGCATCGGTCTCGTCGTGCCGACGCTACTCTCCTGGACCTCCAGCGCCGTCATCCATGACATCAAGGGCGAGAACTGGACCCTGACCTCAAAATGGCGGTCGGGGTTTTCACGCTGCCTGCGCTTCGACCCCACAAACCCGGCATCCGTCCGATTTAACCCCCTGCTCGAAGTCCGGCGCGGTGACCAAGAAGTGCGTGATGTCCAGAACATCGCCGACATTCTGGTCGACCCGGAAGGTTCGCTCGAACGGCGCAACCATTGGGAGCGCACCGCACATGCTTTTCTGACAGGCGTCCTGCTGCACGTCCTCTACGCCGAAAAGGACAAGACGCTCGCAGGTGCCGCGCAGTTCCTCTCCGATCCCTCGCGCACGATCAGCTGGACCCTGCGTATCATGATGACGACCAATCACCTCGGGACCGATGCAGCCCCGCGCGTGCATCCGGTCGTCGCTCAGGCGGCCAGGGAGTTGCTCAACAAATCGGAAAATGAACGATCAGGTGTCGTCTCAACCGCCATTACCTGCCTGACACTCTATCGCGATCCCGTGGTTTCCAAGGTGACATCCGGGAGCGATTTCCGGATCGCGGATCTGGTGGACGGAGACCATCCCGTTTCGCTCTACCTCGTCGTCCCACCCTCAGACATATCGCGAACGCGCCCGCTGATCCGCCTGTTGCTGAACCAGATCGGCAGGCGCCTCACTGAAGTCCACCCGGAACAGGGCAGCCGGCGGCGAGAACTTCTGATGATGCTGGATGAATTTCCGGCACTCGGACGGCTCGACTTCTTCGAAACGACCCTCGCCTTTTTCGCCGGCTACCGCATTCGCGCCTTCCTGATCGCTCAATCCCTGAACCAGATCGAAAAAGCCTACGGCCCCATGAACTCCATCCTCGACAACTGTCACGTGAAGGTGGCGTTCGCGACCAATGACGAACGCACAGCAAAGCGGGTCTCCGACGCTCTTGGAACGGCAACGGAGCAACGCGCCCAGCGCAACTACACCGGCCACCGCCTCGCGCCCTGGCTCGCGCATGTGATGGTGTCACGGCAGGAAACCTCACGCCCGCTCCTCACACCCGGCGAAGTCATGCAACTGCCGGCCCGTGAGGAGCTGGTGCTCGTCTCCGGCAGCCCACCCGTGCGTGCCCATAAACTCCGCTATTTTGAGGACGGAAACTTTACGGGACGTGTCGGGGAGGCAGACATTGTTGCGCTGGAGTCGAACGCAGCCGGCAATGATGACTGGTGCACACACATACGGACTCCGCACCCTTTGCTTGAGGACGCAGTGAATGGTGAGCCTCAACCAGGTACTTTATCGCAGGGCGATGGTGGCCTCGCACTGGAGATCCCCCTAACCGACGACACACTGGAACCAGAGACTGAAGCGCCAGAGCCGGACCACACTCTGTCGGATGACAGTGATTTCCAGGAGATCTCTGCGCAGAAAATGCAGGATACAATTCGCAAGGCACACGGGCTCGACAAGGGCGATGATGATCTGCTTCCGGATTTCTAACAGCCATGGCAAAGCCACGCATCAATCTCCGTCTTAGTCCCGACATGCACCGCCGCCTCAAGGAGGTTGCCGCCCCTACAGGCGTGACGATCAATCAGGTCGTCGAACAGGCGCTGGAAGGTTTTTTTGATCCACTCGGAGCGTCCGCGCATGCCGCAGGCGTAACTGCGAGGCTTATGCGTCTGGAGGTGCAGCTATCGTCGCTGGAGCGGGACCTGGTTCAGGCAAATGAAACCATCGCACTCTTCGTCCAGTACTGGCTGACGGCAACACCGCCCCTTCCTGACATCGACCGTAACGCGGCGCATGCTTTGGGTCAGAAGCGGTTCAACCGGTTCATGGATCAGGTGGCGAGCGCGATTTCTGATTTGTAGATGGAAATTCTACGGAAACCTTATCCGGATACCGGACATTAGACTGGTACCTTAGTTGGGGCGAGTTTATGTCACTGCCGCTTAAGGTGTTCAGACCGCACGATCTAGGCGGTGCGCGCTCTATTCCTCTACAACTTTTTCTGGGACAGCGTCGATTTTTGGCAGGAGGGTCATCGTCCAGAAATGAGGCGGGACTGGAAGCCGATGGTGCAAACTGGCCATCAAGATGATCGCCCAATGCCCAAACCTGACAGGGGACAGATCCATGAAGTCGGTGCACGCGGCGATTTCTTTTTCAATCTGCTCTACAAGACCACCAGGCCCATTCGACATGTCCAGATGCGTCACTGCGGAACCGTGTATATCGCTGTTGGCGTAGTAGTGCTGTTCGCTTGATGCGTCTGGTATCCACATCTGCCAGGTGGAATGCGCCATGTCATCCTTATGGAACTTTGCAAGTGCCTCGAAGCCTTCGGTATTATTGAAAATCGAAAGCCATACGCCGAGTGTCGGATAAAGCACGCTGCCAATCGTTGCTTCCTCCTGGTACTTCTCTGATTGCTTTGGATGCTGAGCCAAGTCGGAATAGTCCTGAAACACACACGGGTAAGCCGCATTGCTGCGAAAACTGAATATCGACGACATGGCGATTTGCTCGATCCAGTTCGACAGGAACGCATGCGCTTCCACCTGCATCAGGAACAATGCAGTCACATTGATCTCAATTGCGTGATCGTCTTTGAGCGGCGTGAAGAAGACCGGATTGTTATCGATCATATCGACGATCAGCTGATGTGTCTTTTCAATTTCAGCATCCAACGCGGAAACAAAGTCAGCGGGGACGTCGTCACGAAAAAACGCCTTTGTGTGGATCAGCCAAAGCCCATGCAACGCGACGCGCCCGAGCAACTCGAAGAGCTTGAGATTAATATCAACGCTGGCCGCAGACGGCACAGCGACACCGAGTCCATCGTCAATTGCTGCATATGGCACCACATGCTCTTCGATAAACGCCGCGCCAATAGTTCGAAACAGTGAAAACATTTTGTCCATCGCTTCAGCAAGCCTTTGCCCTGGCTTGTTCAGGCCAAAATGTTCTTTGCAAAGGTCCCACATCCTGAGCGACGCGAGGGCGCTGCAACGATAGGCAGCTTCAAGGTTGTCCGCATCACGGCACCAGACGAAAACGGTCCATGTCGCAAGATAGATCTGCCGCGCGATGCGCAGGCGGTCGGCGGGCTTTAGAGGCGCGTTCGCGGTAAGGCCGTCGAGAAGATCGTGAAAATGCGCATAACAGACAGCCGGTTCGTCGACTAAAGCCACGGCTTTTCGAAATGAGGTCTGAAGCGATTTGGAGAAGATATTCTCGCGCAACAGACCGGTCGCAATCAAGTCCGCGATGTAATCGCCATTCCACTCGGCGAATTCTATTTCGTTTGGAACCGTGTGGTTGTCGATAAACCCGTCAATGCGGGGGCGCACGTCTTCCTCAATGTCGCCGCCGAAACAAACCGCGATAACTTTCGGCTGGTTTTGATAGCGTTTAGAGACGTGCTTCGGAATGTACACGTCGAGAATTTCTTCCAGTGACGGGCGTAGCGCCTGTTTGCCGGTTGCCCATTCGTCGCGGGTCAGGTTGCCGGATTTGATCGAAAGCAGAAACAAGGCCTTTTTGCCCGTTTCGGGGTGTGGTCCAGTGGCGGCGACATCCACACCGTACTGGGTCGTTCCCCGTTTCGGCCGGGAAATCACGGTGTAGCCGACCTCGCTCATGATATCCGGCAGGATAACATCCAGCTCATCGCGTTCATTGAGGGACGCGAGGTATTGTTTCAGCAGCAGCTTCATGTCGGGCGCTTCTCCCGACGAAATCGGTATAGGAGATAGTTTAACCGCGTCGGAAACAGGACATCCATTTTCGGCAGGGGAGCTGACGTTTGGAAACTCCGCATCGGCATGACTTGCCGGATCGGTTCTTCCCCCTCACCGCGATACACATATGTCACGGACGCGCGCCCATAAAGCAGATGGCTTGTATGGACCAAATCAACCAGGATCGACTTCTTCATCGCCATACGCCCGACATCCCGGCCGCGCTCGCGCGCCAACTCCGCCTGAATGCGCCGTTCCATGGTCGATGGTCGCAACGCCGGGTTCTTTGGCAGCGTTTGCAGCGGCTTTTCGTATGTATCGATATGAGCGCTCAGGCGCATGACGGACGATTTCAATCCTTTGCGCGGCGTGGCCTCGATCGCAACCTTGAAAATCTCAATGTCGCCGGGAAAGTTGCGTAGCCAAAAGCTGGCGATATCGGCTTCCAGCTGTTTTCGGTGGTCGAGCTTCAACGCCATGAGACAGGCGATCAACAATGAAACGCCCGCGCCATGATTGAACATCAAGTAGGCGTAGATCTTCCTGGCGAGATAAAAAACTTCAACCGGCGTAAGGTTGAACGATGAAAGATCGAAATCATACGGCGAACGATTGAGCGGCGGAAACAACGCCGAAAGCTGCGTGCAGATGCGAAAGTCACCGTCCAAAAGCCAGCGTGTCGCGTACCAGCAAAGCAGACCGTGGTCTGCGGTTTCGATCTTGTGCGTGAGCGAATCAAAGACTTCCAGCGAAGGCGCATCTGTCTCCTGCGTTAGCAAGGCAGATAAAATGTCGAAGATCATCTCGCGGTCTTTATCCAGATCCATGTTGTAAAACGCCATATCGATGCGATCAAGCGTGCCTGGACAATCCGCCGTAACGGTTTTCATCAGCGTGTAGACGGTGTGTTTCAGCTGTTCCGGATAAGCCGTTTTGTTGTGGACATGTCCCGCGATCAGCGCGTGTCGTGTATCAGGATCAGGGTCTTTGCAGAGCGCTTCCAATTTTGCGGTGAGTTCATCCACTGGCGCTTCGAGTTGATCGAGCAGCCTGGCGCTTGCCGCAATCGCAGTCAGGCGTGCCTCATCTTTTTGCGAGTCCAGAAGAGTGCTCAGCTTGGCGATGGCGGGACCGGCGCTCTCCACACCGTTATATTTGAAAGCGCCGAGTGCAAAGATGGCGTCTTGCCTAATTTGCGGTCTTGCATCGTCGCAGAACGTAATTGCGGTGGCCAAAGCGTCTTCAGGTGCATTCGACCACCAGGCATGCAAAAGCGGTGTTAGAAATGGGCTGTCTTCTGAACCTGCGGAAATGAGATCCGCAAGGGCTGGAAGTTGATCGCCATTGGCGGAGGCCCAATTCTGGAAACCATTCTGCAAATGATAGGTGTTGTTCTGATGAATTTCGTCCGCCACAGCGTGGATGAAACTGCTAATGCGCTCGGCCTGTGCTTGAAGATTGCTGAGAAAAGCCTCCAACACGGTCGCATTGCGCATCTGATCGCGGCTGGACAAATCGCTCCACGACAGAGACTCAAAATAAGCGAGCCCGTCTGTGGTGCCCTTACGATGGAAATCTGCGAGAGTTGATCCGGCTGCTTCAAGCTGATCGAAGTCAATCTCAGCGATCGTGTCTAGCAATGCGCCTTCTTGCGACGCCACCTCTATTTTGGTTTGAATGTCTTCGTTCTCGGCCATGTCGTAGTCGCGGGCAGCAGCGTCTCGTCCATAAAATTCCCAATGTGTTTGATTTTCTTATTCAATCACGAGTCGGCGAATTCTGCGTTTCTTACTTTGTCACCAACCCCGATCTGTGGGCTCCGGGGATAGTGTGCAAGTGGGGGCGTCGCTGACGCGCGGGCTCCAACGCTTCCGGCTCAGTCCTAATCAATTATGGGGGGGTCGTTCTAGTTGCTCCCCAAAAACCAATCAGCGTCAACTTTGATTAGGCGAAAGCCTGTAAGCTAATGTCTCCTTCTGCGCCTTCAGCTGACAAGGCCAATAATCTACACTTTCCCATTCTCTCTGAACTCTTCCCTCTTTTCTGACTCCCATTTTTCAAGACAAATTCTGATGCTTACCCCAGTTCGAATGAGGGACTGGGTACATGATCCGAAGTGATAGCTCTCACAATCAAACGGTGCGTCGCCAAAACACCATGCTGCGCACCGCCTTCTGCCCGGTTGTCCGCGAGGCGTTAGAGGCGCCCGGCACGATCGAAGTCATGGCCAATCCCGACGGCTCGGTCTGGATCGAGACCGCTGGCATCGGCCTGACGGTTTGCGACCATCGCCTTGAAGCTTCCGACCGGGAACGGGTCATCCGCCTGGTCGCCTCCGGGGCGGGAGAAGCCGCAAACCGCAACTCCCCCATCGTCTCTGCCGAACTTCCCGGCACAGGCGAGCGGTTTGAAGGTCTTCTCCCCCCCATTTCAGCAGCGCCTTGCTTTTCGATCCGCAAACCCGCCACCACGCCCTTCACCCTCGAAGACTATGTCGGGCAGCAGGCGCTCTCGCCGGCGCTGTGCGCTGCCCTGCGCGAGGCCATTGGCGCACACACCAATATTCTTGTTGCCGGCGGGACATCGTCGGGCAAGACCACATTCACAAACGCGCTCCTGGCCGAAACGGCCTTCGAGGACACGCGTGTCATCATCCTGGAAGACACGCGGGAACTTCAATGTGCGGCGCCGAACGCTGTCCAGCTCCGGACCCACAGGGATCAGGTAACGCTGCGCGATCTCGTGCGCTCGACGCTCCGCCTGCGCCCCGACCGGATCATCGTCGGCGAAGTCCGCGGGGCCGAAGCGCTCGATCTCCTCAAGGCCTGGAACACCGGCCATCCGGGCGGGATCACGACCCTGCATGCCAATTCGGCACGTGGCGCGCTCAAGCGTCTTGAACAGCTCACACTTGAAGCCACAAACCGCGCGCCGTTCGACCTGATCGCCGAAGCCATCGATGTTGTCATCTATATGAGCCGGTCCGGTGGCCAGCGGCGGGTCGAGGAAGCCCTCCGCGTCACCGGTTTCGATGGCGAGGCCTACGTCACTGAACCCCTCACCTGCCCCCAGCTTTCCCTCATCGCGCAAGGAGACACGCAATGAAACTCTATACAAACATCAAGGCCGTGAACCGGACGGTTCAGGCCGCAGCAATCATCGGAATTGGCCTGCTGATCGCCGGCCCCGCCCATGCCGCAGGCTCCGGCATGCCCTGGGAGGGACCGCTCGACCAGATCCTGCAATCGATCGAAGGACCGGTTGCCCGCATCGTCGCCGTGATCATCATTACCCTGACAGGGCTGACGCTCGCCTTCGGCGAGACCAGCGGCGGCATGCGCAAACTGATCCAGATCGTGTTCGGCCTCTCGATCGCGTTTGCAGCCACAAGCTTCTTCCTGACCTTCTTCAGCTTCGGCGGTGGCGCCCTGATCTGATGGCCGAAGGCTATGAAATCCCCCTGCACCGGTCCCTGACCGAGCCGATCCTGATGGCGGGCGCGCCGCGCTCGGCCGCCATCGCTATCGGGACGCTGGCCGCCGCTCTGGCGCTCGGCCTCCGCCTCTGGATCCCCGGCCTGTTGATCTGGCTGCTCGGCCATTCGGCAGCCGTGTTCATGGCGCGGTCTGACCCGGATTTCATGGCCGTCGCCAGCCGCTCGACCCGTCACAAGGAGCATCTGCAATGCTGAACCTCAAAGAATATTCCGAAATCCCAAAACTACTGGCCGACTATCTGCCCTGGGCCTGTCTCGTCGCGCCGGGCGTCGTGCTCAACAAGGATGGCAGCTTCCAGACCACGTTCCGCTATCGCGGGCCTGACCTTGAAAGCTCGACGGAAGAAGAACTGGTTTCCGTCATGGCGCGGGTCAACAATGTGTTGCGCCGGTTCGGTTCGGGCTGGGCGCTGTTCTTCGAAGCCCAGCGAGATGAAGTGCATGATTATCCGGAGTGCAGCTTCCCGGACGCGGCCTCCTGGCTCGTCGATCAGGAGCGAGGGTTACAGGCAGAAGAAGCCGGCAGTCGTTTTGAAAGCGCCTATTTCCTGACCCTGCTTTGGCTCCCGCCGGCCGATGCGACCGGCCGCGCGGAAAAGGCCCTCATCGAGCGTGCCGACAGCGAAGACGCAGAAACCTGGCGTCACCGGCTGGAGACGTTCGAGCAGCATGCCGCACGTGTCTTCGACCTGCTGGCGACCTGTCTCGCGGAGATCCATCACCTCAGTGATGACGAGACGCTCACCTATCTCCACTCGACCATTTCGACGAAGCGCCATGCCGTGGTAGCACCGGAGCTGCCGGTCTTCCTCGACGCCGTACTGGCGGACGAGCCCTTTGCCGGAGGGCTCGAGCCCATGATCGGTGACGCGCACCTCCGTATACTGACCATACTGGGATTTCCGGCCTCCACCCTGCCCGGGATTCTCGACGAACTGAACCGGCAGGGATTCTCTTACCGCTGGGCGACACGCTTTATCGCCATGGACAAGGCCGAAGCTGAGAAAGTGCTCGGCAAGAAACGCCGCCACTGGTTCGCCAAGCGCAAATCCATCGGCGCCGTCCTGCGCGAGACAATGTTCAATGAGCAAGCCGCGCTGCTGGACACTGACGCTGACAACAAGGCCGGCGATGCCGATGCCGCCTTGCAGGAGCTTGGCTCAGACCTTGTCTCCTACGGCTATGTCACCACCACCATCACCGTCGCGCATGAAGACCGCCGCGCCGTCGACGAACATATCCGTATCGCCGAGCGCATCATCAATGGCCGCGGCTTCACCGCCATCCGCGAAACGCTCAATGCTGTCGAAGCCTGGCTCGGCTCGCTGCCGGGGCATGCCTATGCCAATGTCCGCCAGCCCATCCTGCACACGCTGAACCTCGCCCATATGGTTCCGCTGTCTGCAGTCTGGGCAGGCCAAGCCGAGAACCAGCACCTTAGCGCACCAGCGCTCATTCAGGCGCAGACCGATGGCACAACGCCTTTCCGCGTGAACCTCCATGTCGGCGATGTCGGTCACACGCTTGTCGTCGGGCCCACTGGCGCGGGCAAGTCCGTGCTGCTCTCCCTCCTCGCCCTGCAATGGAAGCGGTATGAAAATGCCCAGGTCTTCATCTTCGACAAGGGCCGCTCGGCCCGCGCGGCAACCCTCAGCATGGGCGGCGCACATATCGACCTTGGCGGTGAGGACGCCCCAAGCCTCCAGCCGCTGAAAGATATCGATAGTGATGCCGGCGCGAGCTTCGGCGCCGACTGGCTGGCAGGGCTCTGCAGCCATGAAGGCGTTCTGATGACACCGGACCTCAAGGCACGGCTCTGGGAAGGTGTTCAGGCACTCGCCTCTGCACCCGAAGCCGAGCGTACCCTGACCGGTCTCAGCCTGATGCTTCAGGACGAGACGCTCAAATCCGCCCTGCATCCCTTCACCCTGGAAGGCCCGCATGGCCGCCTGCTCGATGGCGATCATGAAACACTGACGCTTGCCGGCACGGTCTGCTTCGAAATGGAAGAGCTGATGCATGTGAAGGGCGCGGCCCTGCCTGTGCTGACCTATCTCTTCCACCGGCTGGAAGCGCGGTTCGATGGACGCCCGACGATGCTCATCCTCGATGAAGCCTGGCTCTTCCTGGACGATCCGCTGTTCGCCGCGCGTATCCGCGAATGGCTCAAAACCCTCCGCAAGAAGAATGTTGCGGTCGTGTTCGCCACCCAATCGCTCGCCGACATTGCAAACAGTTCCATCGCACCCGCCCTGATCGAATCCTGCCCGACACGGATCTTCCTGCCGAATGAGCGCGCGCAGGAGCCGCAATCGAGGGAAACCTATGAACGGTTCGGCCTCAATGCCCGGCAGATCGAGCTAATCAGCCAGGCCACGCCAAAACGGGATTATTACTACCAATCGCCGCTCGGCTGCCGCGTGTTCGAACTGGGACTCGGTCCCATCGCACTCGCCCTCTGCGGTGCGTCCAGCCCGGTCGATCAGGAACGGATCAACCGGACACTTGCGGAAGCCGAACCAGAAGACTTCGCCGAAACTTTCCTCCACGCCAAGGGCCTCGCCTGGGCTGCAGAACTGCTCGCCCGCTGGCCGGGACACGCGCCGGATACCGAGCCGACATTCCCGCCCACCGACATGATCGCCGCTGAATAGGAGCCCTCCATGAAACGCCTTTTGCCCTGCGTCCTGCTTTGCGCGCTGCCGCTGAACACGATGGTGGCACCGCCAGCTTCAGCCCAATGGACGGTCTATGACCCGGCCAATCATGTTCAGAATATCCTCCAAGCCATTCAGGCGGTTGAGGAAGTCACCAACCAGATCGAACAGCTCGCCCATGAAATCGAGATGCTGGAAAACATGGCCCGCGATCTGGAAACCCTGCCCGTCAATGTCGCCGAAGCGATCATCCTCGATCGCATCAGGCGGATCGAGGAACTGATGCGGGAGGCTGAAGGCATCGGCTATGGCGTCGAAGAGGTCGAACGCGAGTACGAAGAAGTCTATCCGGAAACCTATGGCGAGGAACCTCCCCGTCAGGAAGTCCTCGTCGAAGACGCAAGACAACGCTGGCGCCAGTCCCGCACCGCCTATCGCGACACGCTGGTCACAGTGTCAGCGGCGCTGGAAGACAATGAAACCGATGCCGACGCGATCGCCGGCCTGATCGAGACCAGCCAGAACGCCGTTGGCAATCTGCAGGCCGTCCAGGCCGGCAACCAGATCGAAGCGATCCAGACCGAACAGCTCATTCAGATGGAGAGCATGATGGCATCCTACTATCGGGCCGAAGCGCTCGAACGCGCCCGGGAGCTTGCCGAAGCCGAGCGTGGCCGCGCCCGTACCAAGTCCTTCCTGGAAAACTAGGCCGCCCCATGGACGTGATCGATACCTTCCTTGCGACCTTCATTCGCTACATCGACAGCGGGTTCGGCCTGTTGGCGGGTGACGTCGCTTACCTGTCGACCACGCTGATCGCCATCGACATCACGCTGGCGGGTCTCTTCTGGGCGCTGGCACAGAACACGGACGTCATTGCCGGGCTTTTGAAGAAAGTCCTCTATGTCGGCGTCTTCGCCTTTATCATCGGCAATTTCTCCGTCCTTGCGAACATCATCTTTGAGAGCTTCGCCGAGCTGGGCGTGACCGCAGGCGGCGGCGCGATGACGCCCAGCGATCTCCTGCGGCCCGGCTTCATCGCCAGTGTCGGCTTCGATGCCTCCAAGCCCTTGCTTGAAGAAGTTTCTGACATGCTGGGACCGATCAGCTTCTTCCACAACTTCATCATGATTGCTGTCATGCTGATCGCCTGGGCGGTGATCATGGTGGCTTTCTTTGTCCTCGCTGTGCAGCTCTTTATCACCATCCTTGAGTTCAAGCTGACGACTCTGGCCGGGTTCGTGCTCGTCCCCTTCGCACTCTGGAACAAGACCAGCTTCCTAGCCGAGCGTGTGCTCGGAAATGTCATCACCTCCGGCGTCAAGCTCATGGTGCTGGCTGTCATCATCGGCATCGGCTCAACCCTCTTTGCGTCCGTCACCGACGCCTTCCGCACAGGCGCTGATGTCACGCTTGCTCAGGTCATGGGGACCGTGCTGGCTGCAATCGTTTTCTTCTGGATGGGGATCTTCGCACCGGGCGTTGCCAGCGGGCTTATTACCGGCGCCCCACAACTCGGCGCAGGTTCGGCAGCCGGCGCAGCAATGGGTGTCGCCGCCGGAACCTTTGTCGCCGGCATGGGCGGACGCGCGGCGATTGGAGGGGCCTCATCCGCAGTCAAGGCGGGCGCCTCGATGGCCGGGGCAGCGCGCACCTCCTATACGCTCGGCTCGGTCGCCTCCGGCGCGTCCGGCGCTGGCGCTGTGGCCGCCGGTGTTGCTGGTGTCGCGCGCGCAGGCGGAGACGCCATAAGGCGGACCGCCAGCCGCCCGGTGGGTTCTCTCCGTGAAGCATACCGGCGTGGAAGCCAGGGCGCCTGGACGGCCACTGGCGGCTCACCCGTCGGCGGCGGCAGCGAGACTTCTTCGACGGGCGAGCCCGGTTGGGCGCGGCGGATGCAGACCCAGCAGCGAATGAGCCATGCCGGCCAGGTCGCCGCTCATTCCCTGCGCGATGGCGACCGCGGTTCTTCCGGCGCAGCCCCCAGCCTTCAAGACAAGGACGAATAAATGTTCAAACGATCTTCCACTTCTTATGGGCAAAGCCCGTTCCCTGAAACGCCTTACCAGAAGGCGGGGCAGGTCTGGGACGAGCGCATCGGTTCCGCCCGCGTGCAGGCAAAAAACTGGCGGCTGATGGCGATTGGCTGTCTGACCCTCTGCTTCGTTACCTCCGGTGCGCTAGTCTGGCGGAGCCTGCAATCCACTGTCACGCCCTATGTGGTCGAAGTCGATGAGACAGGCGCCGCCCGCGCCGTCGCTCCAGCCACAGAGCGCTATGTCGCGAGCGATGCGCAGATCGCCCATCACCTGGCCAATTTCATTTCCCATGTGCGTGGGCTGAGCGTCGATCCGGTTGTCGTGCGCGAGAACTGGTTGCGCGCCTATGACTTTGTGACGGATAGGGCCGCAACCACGCTCAGCGAATACGCCCAGACCAATGACCCCTTCGCTGACGTCGGGCGCAAATCGCGCACCGTGGATGTGGTCAGCGTGGTGCGTGTTTCCGATGACAGCTTCCAGGCTCGCTGGATCGAGAAGACCTATGAAAATGGCGCCCTGATGAAGGCCCAGCGCTTTACCGGGCTCTTCTCCATCGTGACGCAACCGCCACGTGATGCCGCGACGCTGCGCGCCAATCCCCTCGGCCTTTACATCCACTCACTCAACTGGGGCGAAGACCTCGTGACAGGAGACGAATAATGATCCGCTTTATCCTTGCAGGCTCCGCCCTGGCGCTCACCACGGCCTGCGCCACCACCACAGAGCTTCAGCCTTTCGACGAGGCTGCCTTCGTCGCCGCTGTCCCCCTCGCGGATGAACCGGACCGGCCGGTCGAGATCGTCGAAACCGCCATTGCGCTGCCGCTCCCCGGTCAGATGAAACCGATCGAAACCAGCCTTGAAGCGCCAAGTGTTTCACCAAGGCAAGCCATCCGCGAGGGCCGCGAACACGCCCTGATCGAACCCTCGGTTGATGGATATGTGAATGCGATCCAGATCTATCCCTACACGGAAGGCGCGCTCTACCGGCTCTATGCCAGCCCCGGTCAGGTCAGCGATATCGCGCTTCAACCGGGCGAGGAGTTGGTCTCGGTCTCGGCCGGCGACACGGTGCGCTGGGTTGTTGGAGATACCGTCTCCGGCTCTGGCCCGACCGCCCGCGCGCATGTGCTGGTCAAGCCGATCAGCGCCGGCATCCGCACCAATCTCATGATCGCCACGGACCGGCGCACCTATCATCTGGAACTGGAAAGCGTGGATGGCGGCTATATGGCTGCGCTCTCCTGGCGCTATCCGGCCGATGAGCTGGCTGAACTGACCGCGCGCAATGGCCGGGCCATCGCAAGGGGAGCAGGCTCGATCGAACGCGGACTGGTGCTGGAAGGGCTGAATTTCGACTACCGTTTGAGCGGCGATGATCCGGACTGGAAACCAATCCGCGTTTTCGATGATGGGCGCCAAGTCTATATCCAGATGCCAGCAAATATTGCCACGACCGACATGCCGCCGCTCTTTGTCCTGGGCGAGGATGGCGATGCAGAACTCGTCAATTACCGCGTCCGCGGCAGCTACTATGTTGTCGACCGCCTCTTCCGCGCGGCTGAGCTGCGCCTCGGCGAGAGGAACCAGACCGTTGTGCGCATTGCCCGCACGCAGCGCCGGACCGGGCTTGCGGCCCTTTTCGGGGGCTGAGCATGAGCGAGCCCATTCCCTTCGATGAACATGCCGAGCGGCTGAAGATCCGCTCAAACCCGAAACCCGTCACACGGATCAACCGCAAGGTTTTGATGGTCGGTGCAGGGCTTGGCGTACTGGCGCTGTTTGCCGCCGCCAGCATCGCGCTGAAGCCGCCAACCGCGGCCGGCCCGCCCGGACAGGAACTCTACAACACGACCAATACCCGCAAACCGGATGGGCTCTCCACCTTGCCAGCCAGCTATGGCGAACTGGCGCAGGTCGAGGACCGAATTGCCCGGCTCGGCCCGCCGCTCTCAGGCGATCTCGGTTCGACCATGCTGGCGGCCGAACGCGAGCTTGGCATTGAGCCGGAATATGTCACAAGGTTCGAGGATGATTTCCGGCCCAACCCGGCCGACGAGGCCGCGCGCGCCCGGCGCATGCGGGACGCCGCGATGGCAGAGGAAGCCGCCCGTGCGCCGGTCTTCTTCCGCCTGCAATCGGAAACCGGAGACGCGGCCCTGGCCCAGCGCGGAGACGCGCGCTCACGGTCCGGTACGGATCTCACCTCCGAACTGCTGGCTCTCACCGCAATGCCGCAAGGCATACCGTCAGCCTTCGGAGCTGCCGATCCCAATCTTCAGAACCGCAAGCTCGCCTTTACCGGTGAACCCGCCGCCGCCGACATCTATAATGAGTATGGCGTCCAGGATGCCGTCTCGCCCTATCAGGTCATGGCAGGCACGCTGATCCCGGCTTCCCTCGTCACCGGCATCAACTCCGACCTGCCGGGCGCCATCGTCGCCCAGGTCACTCAGCCCGTCTATGACACGGTGACGGGCGCCTATCTTCTAATCCCGCAAGGCTCGCGCCTGATCGGGCGCTACCAGTCTGAAGTTTCTTTCGGGCAGGACCGGGCGCTGGTCACATGGGACCGGATCATTTTTCCGGACGGGTCTTCGATCGTCATCTCAGCGCCGGGCGCCGATGCACAAGGTTATTCCGGTCTGTCTGACCGCACTGACCATCACTGGGACCGCGTCTTCGCCGCAGCTGGGCTTGCGACCATTCTGGGGATTGGCGCGGAACTCGGTTCAGATGGCGACGGCGATATCGAACGCGCCATCCGTCGCGGCACCACCGATACGATCAACGAGGCCGGCCAACGTGTCGTCGACCGCAATCTCGGCATCCAGCCGACCATCCGTGTCCGTCCCGGCTGGCCCGTGCGCGTAGTGGTGACGCGCGACCTCATTCTCCGGCCTCACTGAACAGGAACGCACCCAATGCCTCTCCGCCTTGAACAATTGCCCGACCGAACACCGGTGCGCATGAACCTGTCAGTTGATCCGGACCTTGCGAGCGCGCTCAGCGACTATGCCGAAATCTACCGTCAAACCTATGGCGTGGAGGAAAAGCCCGAAGCGCTGATCCCCGCCATGCTCGAAAGCTTTCTCGGCTCAGATGCCGGGTTCAAACGGGCACGAAAAGCCCTCCAAGCCAGCACGAAAGGATAAAGCAGACATGGCACAGATTGGATCATTCACACTGAATGATGGGAAATACACCGGAACCATCCGGACCATGACCATCAATGTCAAAGCCCAGCTTGTTCCCAACAAGACCAAAGCCAGCGACGAGGCGCCTGATTACCGGCTCTATGCCGGCGGGGCGGAATTGGGAGCCGCCTGGCGGCAGGAAAGCAAGGATGGCGAAACGCCTTATCTTGCGGTCAAGCTGGACGATCCGAGTTTTGCAGCGCCGATACGGGCGGCGTTTTTCGAGAATGCTGAAGACGGCACAGGCGTCATGGTGTGGAAACGCTAGTACCTGCGCGTTTCGGTATATACCGATTTCGAGATGAAATGCTTGAGGGTTTATGCGCGGCACGGTATATACTGAAACAAGCATGAACCAGAAACTCGAACCCCACTATGGCGCTGGCGTCGATGGAGCCAAATTCTGGCCCCGGCCCAAACTGACCAAAAAAAACGCTACGAACGCTGAAAAGCGGCGGCAGCATTGCCCTGTTTGGCCCGCGTCGAACTGGCAAATCCTCGGTGATGAAGGAGACCAAGCGTCTTCTCTCCGAAGACAACAAATTTCACGTGATTGAACTCAACCTGGAAGGTCGCGTGAGCATGACGGCCTTCGTCACACGCCTATTAAAGCAACTGCCTGAACAGACGGGTAAATCACTCCTCCAGCGCTGGACCCAACTTCCCTTCTTACCGGAAGCTCTCACAGAAGCGATAAAGCGCTTCAGCGACGGCAAAGCCGGCGGCGGCAAAGCGGATGATTCGCTGTTTATGGAATTCTGGGCTCAACTGGCTGAGGCGGTCGAGAAACAAGTTCTTGAGTCCGACAAGACGATTGTCTTCTTCTTCGATGAACTACCCTATTTTTGCGACAATCAAATTGAGGCCGGCGTAACGCCGGACACAATAGATACATTCCTGGCGACGCTTCGCCGGTGGCGGCAAGCTGGCATCCCCATGGCTATTGCTGGCTCGATCGGGATCCGAGAAATTGCACGCCAGCATGGGCTGGAAATGGATCACCTCAATGATCTCGTCAGCGTGACGATCCCACCTTTGGAAGACGACGACGCAAAGGACATGCTCCGGGCGCTTGCAGCAGGTTTTGAACTGGACTGGTGGAGCGACGAATTGGCTGATGCGGTAATCGCCACAACAGCCGATACGTTTCCGAGCTTTCTGCAACGCGCAATGATCGAGATTGAAAGCGAGGACGCACGAACGCCTGAAGCCGTCGCGGCCGCGCTAAAAGGCACATACCGACGCGAGTTCGAGATCAGTTTCTTTGAGCAATTCTCGAAGCGACTGAAACACTACGGTGATGAAGAGCCCACCGCGCGCAAAATCCTCTCAACACTGGCCGCTCGAAACCCATGCGATGTCGGCGCTCTGGCAGAAGCGGCAAAGGAAACAGGCATGGATGACGACGCAATTCAGAATCTTCTGATCGCGCTCGAACAGGACGCCTTTATCGCGACCGATCCAGAAACACGTGAGGCTGTATTCGCATACAAAGTTGTAGAGACATGGTGGCGTTCCAGACCATGAGCCTCATCCCGCCCGCTGAAGGCGCCCGCAACCGACTGGCCCGGCTTGTGGACCGAGCCTTGGCATATGTCCGCAGCAACATCACTGCAGAGCGCCCGCCACTACAACATGTGCTCATCACAGGCGTCCCCGGCAGTGGAAAGACTGTTGCGCTCCAACTCATTGCAGAACGAGCAAACCGGCTGCGAACCGGGCATGTCGTTGTTACGACGATCTCAGAAATCGAAAGCCAAACGATAGCGCCGGAAACGCTTATCGAGAAGATCCGCGCAAGCCTCGAAACACCGCGGGATCAAGACAGAGATCTGCCGCTAGCCGTCGATTGGGGAGGCGGTACCGACAAGCGATGGGTCGCTGAAAAAGACCTGCTGGACCGCTCGCTACAGGCAGTTCCGGAGAAAACACTTTGTCTGGTTCTGATCGATGGTCTCGATCTGCTTATGAATGCAGGACTCTCAAGTGCTGCAGCGCAATCCCGGCTCCGTGACCTCATGCAAGAGCATGCTCAGATCATGATCGTGGCGACCGCGCGATCGCAGGAAACCCAGTCACGACCGGAACGGCGGATATTTCAGGCTTTCGCGCCATTGCGGCTACCGGTCATTGATGCGTCCGCAATTATGCTGGAACTTGAAGGTGCGACCGAAAACGTCAGACTGAATGCAGCTGCTGCCGCACATGCCTTCGAAGACCGGCCTGAACACACCTGGACTTTTGCCAAACTCGCAAGCCTTTCTCCAGATGCCAGCGCATCCGACGTCTACGAATTACTCATTGATATCGAGCTCGAACGGCTATTGGCTAACTTAAGAGAGCTGCCAATCCGCGCACGCCGCCTGTTCCACGCAATCGCTCTTTCCGATAGACCGTCGCGTCCAACGGATTTGGCGACCATCCTGGAGACAGAAAGCTCTGATCTGGGGCAGCCTACGAAGATCCTTCGTGAACGCTTTCTGATTGATGTGCACGCGAAGAGCTCTACTCGAAAGCGTTACTATCTCATCGTCGACCGGCTCTTGGCGAACCTCTATCGGCGGTCGGCTGGACGAGAAAGATACTGTTTGGGTGATCTCATACAACTTCGGCGAACCGGCCTGGGACTCGAGTTCACCGAAGCTGGCCGTTTGGAAAAAGCGGCAATCACGACACTTTTGGACCAATGGGCGAGCGAGACCCGACCTAAGCGCTTCCAATCAATTGCAACCCATATCGCAGCAGAAACACGCCGAGACCCAAATGCTCTGGTTGCGGCAATGCTCTGCGATCATGAACGCTACCATGAACTCGTGAAAGACTTTGCTGAACTCATACCATCTGAGTTTCCGACGCTCCGGTCTCTGCTCCGCGATTTAGATGCAGTCAGAGACGAGAACGACAATGCGCCCATGATGGCCTATGACCACGAGCGTTGCCTGAGTTTTTTCTCCATGATTGGCTCTACCAACACCCTGAACTGAACCCCAAAAAAGTTATCCACAGGAATTTGGCACCTTCCCCCAAGCTCCCGATTCTTCCGTTTTTCGTGTAACCCATGTGTAACCCAGCCGAATCTTTGGAGCAAAGCGCAAAAGAAAAGCCCTCAAAATCCACAAGGATTTCAAGGGCTTATTTGGGTGCGGGAGTAGGATTTGAACCTACGACCTTCAGGTTATGAGCCTGACGAGCTACCGGACTGCTCCATCCCGCGTCAGCATTGTCTACATTTAAGAGGCTAACCCCTGAAATGCAAATCCGGCCGCGAGGGCCGGACAAATCCGCCAGGAAAATCCGGGCGGCAGGCCGCAAACGCGACCAAAATCGTCGTAATGGAAAGATGTGTCTGCAAGTTTGTATGACTGGGCTCTGCGGACCCGGCAGCGACCTACTCTCCCACGCCTTAAGACGTAGTACCATTGGCGCAAGGGGGCTTAACGACCGAGTTCGAGATGGGATCGGGTGGGGACCCCCTGCCATAGCCACCGGGTCGGCGGAAACCAGTCAGGGAATTATACCAACATGTTCTTTATCGAGACTGTGTAGAAGCAAATACGCTTTCAACTACACATGAATTTCAACAATCAAGCCTATCGAGCAATTAGTACCGGTTAGCTCCACGCCTCGCAGCGCTTCCACACCCGGCCTATCGACGTGCTGGTCTTGCACGGCTCTCAGGGATACCTGGTTTTGAGGTTAGTTTCCCGCTTAGATGCTTTCAGCGGTTATCTAGTCCACACATAGCTACCCTGCAATGCGGCTGGCGCCACAACAGGTCCACCAGAGGTGTGTTCATCCCGGTCCTCTCGTACTAGGGACAAATCCTCTCAAGTATCCAACACCCACGGCAGATAGGGACCAAACTGTCTCGCGACGTTCTGAACCCAGCTCACGTACCACTTTAATCGGCGAACAGCCGAACCCTTGGGACCTGCTCCAGCCCCAGGATGTGATGAGCCGACATCGAGGTGCCAAACGATGCCGTCGATATGGACTCTTGGGCATCATCAGCCTGTTATCCCCGGAGTACCTTTTATCCGTTGAGCGATGGCCCTTCCACTCGGGACCACCGGATCACTATGACCGACTTTCGTCTCTGTTCGATCTGTCGATCTCACAGTCAGGCAGGCTTATGCCATTGCACTCAACGACCGATGTCCGACCGGTCTGAGCCTACCATCGCGCGCCTCCGTTACTCTTTAGGAGGCGACCGCCCCAGTCAAACTACCCGCCACACAGGGTCCCGGCCCCATCCAGGGGCGCGGTTAGACATCAAAGAAATTAAGGGTGGTATTTCAAGGTTGGCTCCACAGCATCTGGCGACACTGCTTCAAAGCCTCCCACCTATCCTACACATAAGTTCTTTAATGCCACTGTGAAGCTGTAGTAAAGGTTCACGGGGTCTTTCCGTCTGACCGCGGGTACCCCGCATCTTCACGGGGAATTCAATTTCGCTGAGTCTATGTTGGAGACAGTGGGGAAGTCGTTACGCCATTCGTGCAGGTCGGAACTTACCCGACAAGGAATTTCGCTACCTTAGGACCGTTATAGTTACGGCCGCCGTTCACCGGGGCTTCAATTCAAGGCTTGCACCTCTCCTTTTAACCTTCCGGCACCGGGCAGGCGTCAGACCCTATACGTCGCCTTACGGCTTCGCAGAGCCCTGTGTTTTTGATAAACAGTCGCAACCCCCAGTTTTGTGCCCCTCAGCACTGGTTGCCCAATGTGAGGCCTCCTTCTCCCGAAGTTACGGAGGTAATTTGCCGAGTTCCTTCAACATAGTTCTCTCAAGCGCCTTGGTATGCTCTACCTGACCACCTGTGTCGGTTTCGGGTACGGTCTTAATGGGAGGCTATTTCCAGGAACTTCCAGGCTGCATTCCCAATCCAATAAGGGAATACAACTTTCGAAATCCGTCACTCATCCCTTGGCCCACGAATATTAACGTGGTTCCCATCGACTACGCCTTTCGGCCTTGCCTTAGGGGCCGGCTAACCCTGCGCAGATTAGCTTTACGCAGGAACCCTTGGTCTTTCGGCGACAGGGTCTCTCACCCTGTTTGTCGCTACTCATGTCAGCATTCTCACTTCCGATACCTCCAGCAAACCTCACGGTTCACCTTCACAGGCTTACGGAACGCTCCGCTACCACTCTTTCGAGTCCGCAATTTCGGCGAATAACTTTAGTCCCGATACATTTTCCGCGCAGAGGCGCTTGATCAGTGAGCTGTTACGCTTTCTTTAAAGGATGGCTGCTTCTAAGCCAACCTCCTGATTGTCTCAGCACCTCCACATCGTTTCGCACTTAGCTATTACTTGGGGGCCTTAATTGGCGGTCTGGGTTGTTTCCCTTTTCACGACGGACGTTAGCACCCGCCGTGTGTCTGCCACGCATAACTTCTGGGTATTCGGAGTTTGAGAAGGTTTGGTAATCCGGTGAGGACCCCTAGCCCATTCAGTGCTCTACCCCCCAGAGTCTAATCGTGACGCTCTACCTAAATAGATTTCGCGGAGAACCAGCTATCAGCA
>Ga0114906_1000016_pt1 | contig 112653 bp, 94 predicted proteins | sample MalvirDeepMed_M9_FD_89687 | JGI IMG/M metagenome (GOLD analysis project Ga0114906, IMG submission 89687) | Marine viral communities from the Global Malaspina Expedition - Malaspina viral metaG DeepMed_M9 | ecosystem: Environmental > Aquatic > Marine > Oceanic | place: Mediterranean Sea...
CGTTCGAGGCCAGATCAGAGCTGTTCAAATATCAATACGTTAATAGCTAAGCATTTATCAGACGTCATTATTCGCATTGAAGAGCTAAACGCATTAAAGTCATCACTCGAAAATATGGCGTCATCGTGTGACCAAGACAAAACCATTAGGGACTGTGGTATTTTAAATTATTTACACACTTAAAATTGTAAGAAGAACACAATTTCACTGTGCGCGCTCACCTTAACTTGTATCTATCGGCTAACATTCGTCATTTGTGTAGATTTATAAGGCAAAAATCAATAGCCTGAACTTTTGATACTGAGTCAGCCATGAATCGACCAGACTTCTCTAGACACTTAATCGCTTTATAATTATGTGTACTAAGGAGAAAAGATGTCTCAGCGATTTACAGAAGAATTTAAGATACAAGCCGTTAAACAAGTTATCGATCAAGGTTATTCGGTGGCAAGTGTGTCTGAGAGGCTGGGAGTGACTAGCAGTTCACTTTATAACTGGATAAAATCCTACGGCCCAGATAGTGAAGAACATAAGCAATCTCGAGAACAATCCGACCGAATTAAGCAGCTAGAAAAAGAGCTTAAACGCGTAACAATGGAACGCGACATCCTAAAGGAAGCCACCGTATTTTTCGCGGGCGAGTCAAAGAAAAATACGCGTTCATAAAAGCCAGGCTCAAGAATTACCCAATAAAACTCATGTGTGAAGCACTCTCAATACAACGAAGTGGCTTTTATGCATGGGTGGATAAGCCGAAATCAAAGCGACAGTTAGAAGATGAGCGCCTGATGGGGTTAATTAAGCATTCTTGGCTAGAAAGTGGCTGTGTCTATGGGTACAGAAAAGTCACGAGCGACCTTAAGGATTTAGGCGAAGCTTGCAGTAAGCACCGTGTAGCTAAATTGATGAAGCTAGAAGGTATAAAGGCACAAGTCGGTTATAAAAAACATAAAGGCCACTTCAGCGGCAAGCCTGCGGTTGTTGCCGATAATGTGCTTGATAGGCAGTTTACGGTTGCTACACCGAACAGATACTGGGTCACTGACATTACCTACATCCGAACTCATGAAGGGTGGCTCTACCTCGCCGTCGTTTTAGACTTATACTCTCGCGCTGTGGTTGGTTGGTCGATGAGTTCTCGTATGGAATCAGAACTCGTTACTCAGGCACTGCTAGCAGCAGTATGGCGAAGAAAACCCAAGAATCAAGTGCTCATACACTCAGATCAAGGGAGTCAATTTACAGGCTATGAGTGGAGTGACTTCTTAACAGAACATAATCTCAAGGCTAGCACCAGTTGGTTTTGTTCAAGGCCTGATGCATAGCGGTTTTCTGCGTTTAATTTACCAAATACTAATTCTACTTCTTGTTCTCAAAAAGCGCCTCTTACTATATCCCTGGACTAATCCCCTGTGAACGGCATTAGCTGACATTGACGGGCGATCTGTACGGAATTGGGCTACGTACACTGCTTGATCATATCGCCAGGAACAAGGCTTTACGTATATAAAACCGGCTTTAAGTTCAGTATTCTTATTACTGAATAAGGATTACTGTTTTGCTCTGGTATAAAAGGGGTTATGTTGAAATTTTCGTAGTGTATTGGGTTAATACTCTAAGGAGAATAGATGAATGTGGTTGACGGGCGGTAAGCGTATCACTAATATTAAAAATAACACGCCCGCCAAGCCTCTTAACAATGCTCAAATTGTGCGGGCTTTTTTATGCCTGAATTTTACGTCATGGAAGATAAGGCATAATGAATCAATTCAACAAACCCGCGGTTAGTGTTACAGAACAAATCAGCATTCTTAAAAATCGCGGTCTAGCCATTCAATTTCCAGAGCGTGCGGAAAGATATTTAGAAGTAATAAGCTATTTTCGCCTTAGCGCATATATGCGCCCCTTCCAAAAGAATATAAACAAACGAGGTGTAGACCATCAATTCAAAGATGGAACTGAATTTAAACAAATAGTGAACTTGTACTCTTTTGATAGAGAATTGCGATTGCTCATTATGGACGCTATTGAGAGAGTAGAAGTTGCAATTCGAGCTACCTTGAACAACGTGATGGCTAACAAGTATCAAACTGATGATATATGTAGTGGTTCTCACTGGTACTTGAATAAATCATTATTTAAATCATCATATCAGCACAAACGACTGTTAAAAGAAATCGAAGACAAGCAATCAAAAGAATTCAACGATCTTCAGAGAGACGTAAAAAAGATTGAACGAACTTCAGCTGCCGCAGAAATTAAAGTACGGCGGATTGAAAGAAGAGTTAGAGAGAATTATGCCCGCTTTTACCAACATACATATGATTCGCCTCAGCTTATGCCTGGTTGGGCGATGGTAGAAGAACTAACTCTCGGGAGTATATCTCACCTATATCGAGGGCTAGCAAGAGATAGCGACCGTAAAGACATAGCTAGAAGATTTGACTTACCTCAAGAGGTTCTTGAAAGTTGGTTGCATACGCTAAACTTTGTGAGGAATTGTTGCGCACATCATAGTCGGCTTTGGAATAGAGAGTTGTCTGTTCAGCCCAAAATTCCCAATGGTGATAACTGGCAGATGCCAGATAGATTAGAGCCCAGCCAGGTTCAGCCTAAGCGTCGTATCTATATGGTGTTACTTATGTTAGGTCACCTGATGAGACAGGTTAGTCCAGATAGTCAATGGCATAAGAAAGTAAAAGCGCTGGTTACACTTCATCCCGAAATCCCAATATTTCCTATGGGCCTTCCTGATGATTGGCTTACCCACGAATTCTTCATTAGTTAAGTACCACTAGACATCAAAACATCTTCATGAAATACAAATTTGCAAAGCCAATGAGTGAGATTAAGTAAAAATCATTCATAATAAAATATATTCGTTTTACTGATCCTCATTTGCAGCCTCTAACATTAAAACGACATACCTATCGCCAAACCCGCTACCACCGCACTTTTATGGTTTCTGTGGTAGTCGTAATGAAGTTGGGGCGACACGGTAAAGCCAGCCATTTCAAATTCGTACAAAAGGCCTAAGCGGGCGACTTCCATTTTATGACTGCCATGAAATTCTAGGCCTGGGCCAATTTGTGCAATGAAGTGGTTAGTAATATGAAGGTCGGCAACCAGTAAGTAGGTATAGGCATCTAAGTCTTCGTATGCGTACTCTGCAACAAAGCCAACGCCTAAAAAGTTATTAAACCTGTATTCGTAATCGATACCCAGCGTAAATGCGTTTCCGCACTCTTTTGTGTAGGTTGTGCCTACAAGCGCAGACAAATGGTGTGGTGTTGATTGCCAGTGATGAGCATTTCCTTTTGCACCAACGCCAGAGGCATAAGCTGAGGCACCCAGCAAAACGGTTGCTAAATAAACTCGCATGGTCTTACTCACTTACGTTCTAATCGTGACTTCCCAGAAAGTTGTACTTTCTAGCACTCATTAAAGCGTAGGTATGATTCACGTCTCTTGCCAATGGACTTTAGTTTAACGACTTTACCAGATAGGAGGTTGATGAGGTTATAGGTTAAGCTAATTGATTAAGGTAATAGAAGTTACCGCCCATTATCCATACCGCTAAAGTTTCGTTAGATTTTAGTACAAGTGGTGAGCGCAAAGAGTATGAAGAAACTTAATAGATATGACATAGACAAATTTAATAATGCCTACACTAACATGCCCGCGATAGGAAGCCTTAGGCCTAACTAACGTTGTTTTTTCTTATAACTTTGTCGTGAAGCGGTAGTCTTGTCTATACTCGGATAGTGCGAACAAATATAGGCTTGCTCAGCAGGAAATATATCGTCAAAACCACAATAGAGGAGTGTCATTATTTTAATACGCGGAGTGTCACGTGCTTAAGCAGTTGGTTTATCGAAGCAAAGCTACGGAAAAATTTAGTGAGGAAGATTTATCGAAAATAATGTCAGACTCCCTACCGTACAATGAGCCAAATGGCATTACAGGTATTTTGTTATTCGATGGTGAATACTTTTTTCAAGTGCTTGAAGGAGAATGCGAAAAAGTCGAAGCGCTCTATGAACATATCAAAAAGGACAGGCGTCACAGTGCTATCGTAAAGGTAACAGAAATTGTTATTCACGAACGTAACTTTGGTGCTTGGCTTTTAAGAACCCTGCTGGTTAATCAAGGTAGTCGCTGTTACTGGCTGCCCTCAGACCTAAACCTTAATCGAGAAAGTCGAATATTTGCGTTACTAAACAGTTTTGCTTCAGGTAAATGGCGAAACTGCTTGAGTGATGACGATCGCAAGAAAATTAACGCGAAAGTGGCAGTTAAAGCTGCATCTGTAGATGCTTTCGAAAACTCCAACATTCAGTTCGCTTTCCAGCCTATAGTTGATACGTTTAAAGGCAGAGTCTCAACAATAGAAGCATTGATAAGAAGTGACGACGGCAGATACCCTGAAGCTATCCTCGACAGTTTACACGGTGATGAAAAATATAAGTTTGACCTTGAGAGTAAGGCTATAGCAATAGCCCAAGGGGCTAAGTTACTCAACCCATCCCAATCACTTTCGGTAAATTTATGCCCGGGCGCTATCACACATATGCCGAATGTGGCTGGCTATTTGTGCTCTTTATTAAATCAACATAAATTAAAACCAAAACAACTGGTGCTAGAGGTCACGGAAACGGAAATTATTAGTGAAAGTGCTGCATTCTACGACGTTATTGCGCGTATACGCTCGCGCGGAATTCAAATCGCTATCGATGACTTTGGTGCAGGGTACGCTGGTTTATCTCTGCTCGCAGATTTTTCGCCCGATATAATAAAACTCGATAGAAAGATTACTACAGGTATTCATGAAGACGGTCATCGTCAGGCAATTACTGAAGCTGTGTTAGAGTTTGGTAACGCGATGGGCATTCCACTGGTTGTGGAAGGCGTCGAAACCATGGAAGAGTGGCTGTGGCTTCAGCATGTAGGTGTTCAAAGGTTTCAGGGCTTTTTGTTTGCAAGGCCGCGGCTTAATGGTCTATCGGAAATAAATTTCAAGTGTTAAAGAGCAACACACAAGCACTGGGTTCGCGCCTTTATAGCGAATAAAAATTCAGGTGAGTTGTGCCTTGGCCACTTTTTTAACTGCTGTGGTTAAATCGGCAAGTGCTGCTGACTCAAGCGTAGTCCAATGCCAAAACAGCGGTACTCCCAGCTCTTTTTGGGGAAACAGTGGGATTAACTCACCCTCTTTGACCTCTTGCGCTACCTGAAGTGTTGGCAGCAGGGCCCAAACCACGCCATCTAACGCCATTTTCACGAAGCCGTGAGACGAGGGATACCAGTGACAGGTAGTAAACGTAGGCGCAATATTTAAACATTCCCTTTGATAATCGGTAAGTAGCGTCACATCGTATTCATCGTACAAAAGCCCCGGCGTATTCATTACATGTTCAGGCGATATTCCGTTACTAAGGTGCCGCTCTATGAAACGAGGCGAAGCATACAGCTGGTAGCGCATGGTGCCTAACCTGACCGACTGGCCACCGGTGACAGGTGTTCCCGTTTGGCTAATGCATGCCATAACCCGCCCTTGTTGTAATATCTCTCTGGTTTGGGTTTGATCTGCGTTGACGATGTGCACCGGATTGGCGTGCTTTTCACTGAATGAAGCCATAACTTGTGAATACCACGTGGCAAGCACATCATTGTTCACTGCTATACTGATAGGTGCTGCCGAGGCTACTAAACCACTTTTTATATTTAATGCTTCTTCAAGCACACTCACTTTCTGTATATGAGCAAGCAGCTCTTTCCCAAGCGGTGTTGCTTTCAATGGCTTAGTACGCACCATCACCGGGCCACCCACACTTTGCTCTAAGCGTTTTATCTTCTGAGAAACCGCCGATTGCGTAAGATTTAGCGCCTGCGCGCCCTTTTCAAACCCTCCGTAGCGAAGAACTTCGTGAAAGCATCGTAGCGCGTCGTAGTCGAGCATGGTGATCCTGTGAAAAGAAGGTTATTAGTATTAATTTAGCTTATCAAAGACAAAAATCATTAATTTAATTTAGCTGCTTAAGGTGTATAAAATCAAGCCAATTATTTAGGTTGCTACGGCGTATTGATAGTCAATGATGAGCAACCAGCTCGTTCTATTTTATTTATCTATTTACTTTAAGAGGCAGACAACATGTTGGCGGCAACAACAAGTGGTTTCGTGATGGGCGGTACCCTTATCATCGCAGTAGGCGCACAAAACAGCTTTCTGATTGAGCAGTCGATGAAAAAGCAGTGGACCACCCTATTCGTTTTACTGTTTATTCTTAGCGATGCCATTTCAATTAGCCTGGGTGCGATGGGCTTTGGCTTGTTGTTGCAAGAGTATCCAATGCTAGTGACGGTGACCAAATGGGCTGGCGTAGCATTTTTGTTATGGATAGCGTTTAACAAGATTAAGTCGTCGTTAGCAAATGATGCCTTGGTGTTAGCGATGGCGAAAAAGCAACTGTCGTTTAAAAAGGCGCTGTTAATTGCATTGGCAGTAACGTGGCTTAATCCACATTTCTACTTAGACACGCTATTGCTAATGGGGAATTTGGCAAGTCAGTGGCAAGAAAATAAATGGTGGTTTGTGGGCGGTGCGATTGGCGCATCCGTAGTGTGGTTTGTGGGGCTAAGTACCCTGACCGCGCGCTTTGCCCATCATATGCAACGTCCCAATTTTTGGCGCTGGTTTAACCGCCTAAATGCGGCCGTGTTGGGGATGGTAAGTATACAGTTGGCAAGCCTTTAGCTAAGACACGCTGAGTCGCAAAATTCTAAGACGCGTTGAAACCCAGGCTTTCGTTGAAACGGTATACTACTGCGGTAAGTCAAACCACTGATTTAAAGGATGTACAGGTGAGCTGGATTTATTTGATAACGGCGGGCTTGCTGGAAATTGGGTGGCCCGTAGGACTTAAAATGTCGCAAGAGGCGGAAACCCGTGTCATGGGCATTCTACTGGCCATAGGTTTTATGGCTGCCAGTGGTTTTTGCCTTTGGATGGCACAAAAACAAATTCCCATAGGTACGGCGTATGCTGTATGGACGGGCATAGGGGCAGCGGGCACGTTTTTGGTAGGCGTGGTGTTTTACGGCGACCCTGCGTCGTTAGCACGCTATTTTGGCGTGGCGCTTATTGTGGCGGGCGTTGTTGTACTTAAACTAGCGCACTAATGTGGAGGCGGCCAACCTGAGCGGCCAAAAGCAAATAAAAAGCCCGTTCGCTTTTCATTGTGAACGGGCTTTTTTACCTTTCTACGCCTCAATTATGCAAGCGTGGGGCTATATTTAGTAATACCCTAGCTGGCTTCTAAGTTCGGCCATAAAAGTTTCAATACGCTCAGCATTTTTGCCTAAATCGCTTTTCCCTACGCGTGATTTACTGCGTACATCAACAAAGGTGTCATCGCTTTTAGCGGTTAACCTGATAACCACGTCGTCTTTGAAGCCGAACCAAGTGGTGGTGTCGGTGGCTTCCAGTGTGTTAGGTAAAGCGCCATCGCTAACGCGTTCCCAACCCAGTGCCTCTATCGCTTTCTCTGCGGCCATATAAACTTCATTGACGGGCTGTGGCAACAGTTGAGTTTTAATTTCAGGGTAGGCTTCTATCTGCTGTTTGGTGACGTCGCCGCCTTCATAGGCTACCGAGTTAGGCGCGCCTTCGCGCAGTGGTGCGATAGCTACAAATTCGGGTGGGTTTGTCACGTCGGTGGTGATATCGTGAATGGGGGGAACCGCGCTTGCCTTGCTCATCATGCTAACCGGCATGCCTACCGCAATTAGCGCAAGAATAGCGCAAACAAGCGTACTGCCCCAGTTTACGTTTTTACGGTTTAGTAATACCTGCAAAATAATAAGTATGATGGCTGCGCCGCCGACATATACGCCGAAGCGTAACGATGTAAACGCGGTGCCTAGGCTGACGCCAGCGTATTGATACAGTGGGCCAGGCAATACCACCATGAGAAAACCAACTATGCTGGTTAGGGCAATGAGTGCTTTCAAGTGAACTCCAAGGTTGTTATTTTAGTTTGACCAACCTACTTTAACAGTCAAATGGGAATTTTGGATTAGTTTCTCGCAATAAAAATGGGGGCCGTTTATTTTGCTGAGCCCTTTTATTTAAGTAAAAACTCTCTACAGCCCGAATCTAAAAAAGGTAAGTCGCATTGCAAAGTGAGACAGTCGATGAAGCTATTTACGTACAACAAGCTGAGTTGTTGGTTGACCTTCTCTCTACCTTCAAGCCTTTTTTTATAAAGGGTATTAGCGAATACGCGCTTATCGAACTGTTGAAAAAAGCCCCCTATCAGTTTTTCGATGAAGACGCGCTGCGTGACCCACTTATTCTCTTTAAAACCCATTTCGTTTTGTTTCACGCGCTTTATCAATTGAAACGCGATTGGCGCGAGCGAAATGAAGGCGAGTTAGATATTCATGCGCTTAATATTTCGTTAAAGCCCATTGATAAATCAGACGCTGAGCAAAACGACGGGGCCAAATTAAGAGGCAAAGTAATAACGGAACCAGATAAGCTGGCTGAATACTACTTGGATTGGTCTAACTTCGAGAAGACCGACCGCGATAGCGTTGAAACATTATTAAACGGGTTTTGGCAGCGCATGGCAGGGTTGCGAACCGCCAACTATCAGCAAAGTGATATTGATAATGCCCACGACTTACTGGGGGTAAATGAGGCGGATGGCGTATCGCGCATGTCATTAAAGCGCGCCTACAAAAAAACGCTTCAGCGCGTGCATCCTGATAAAGGGGGTAATGGGCAACGGGCGCAAAAGGTTATTCAGGCATATCAGATGCTATGTGCGTACTATTCGCTAAATTCGGCAAAATAGAATGATACTGAGCGTATAATTTCGCATTATTCGTATAATGTATATGGCCTACGGCAGTTAAACGACAACAACGGTAACTTCAGCTTCATTCTCTTTTATTCTGATGTATAAATGCGCACAATATGAACGATAAGAGCGCAGATTCGTACTAACGAGCGTTTAACTGTGCCACACCTCTTCCGATTATCATCGTATCGGTCTAGTAGGGCTGTAGATAATTAGGCGCATTGGAAGCAAACATTCTTAGTTTTATATTGGAAATACGGAACAAAGGCCGTGTTCTGTAAACGTTATTGGGAAATAGAAAATTTATGAGTCGCATTTTTTATGTTACTGCAGCATTAATAACCCTGTTGGGCGTTATTGGGTGTTCGAACGAAGGTGAGCAAGCGCAGCAAGGTGCTCAGCAAGGTAAGCCTGCACCTTCCGTATCGGTAGTTACGCTGGAAAAACAACCTGTAGTACATGAAATGGTGTTGCCGGGCAGAGTTAGCCCGTCTCGTCAGTCTCAGGTGCGTCCCCAGGTAGATGGTGTTATTACCGAGCGCCTATTTGAAGAAGGCGCTTATGTAGAAAAAGGTCAGCAGCTTTATCAAATTGACGAGGCACGCTACCTGGCGCAGCTAAATAGTGCTAAGGCTGATTTAAAAAGCGTAGAGGCAAACCTTAAAACACTGGAAGCGAAAGCTCGCCGTTACGACGACCTTGTGGCGCAAAATGCGGTAAGTAAGCAGGAATACGACGACGTTATTGCCCAAAAAGACCAGGCGCAGGCCGCCATTAGTGTGGCTGAAGCCGCAGTTGATGTGGCTAAAGTAAATATGGGCTATACCAAGGTATACGCGCCGATAAGCGGGCGTATTAGCCGTTCGTTTGTAACCGAAGGTACCCTTGTCACTACCAATCAGGCACAGCAGCTTGCCACCATAACCCAGTTAGATCCTGTTTTTATTGATATGCAAGAATCAGGGTCGTCAATTATCACATTGCGCCAATCAATGCGTAAGCAAGGCTCTATGGACGTAGAGTTGACGGTCGATGAAGTGACCGGTAAGCGCTATGAACAAACCGGAAGCGTAAAATTTTCTGAAGTCACCGTTGATGAGAGCACGGGCTCAGTAACCCTTCGCGCAGAAATGCCAAACCCTGAAGGCGTGTTACTGCCAGGGTTATTTGTAAAAGGCCACGTTATCACTGGCCGTGAAAACGCGCTATTAATCCCTCAGCGTGCCACCACTCGCCAGCCTGACGGCTCGTTATCTGTGTATGTTGTTAACAAGAACAATGAAGTTGAAGGTCGAACCTTAGAAATTGGCAAGATTTACCGCGATCAGTATGTGGTTTTAAACGGCGTGAGTGAGGGCGAGAAGGTCATTGTAACTGGGTATCAGAAGGTTAAACCTGGTGCAAAAGTTAACCCGTCTGAATGGCAACCGTCATCACGTGGCTCACGATAGCAAGCAAGGGATTTAAGTAATATGGCTCGTTTTTTTATAGACAGGCCCGTGTTTGCATGGGTGCTCGCAATTATCACTATGATGGCTGGTGTACTTGCCATTACTTCACTGCCAATTGAGCAATATCCCAAGGTAGCTCCCCCTTCGGTGACCATTTCGGCAACCTACCCTGGAGCGTCGGCAGAAACCGTTGAAAACTCGGTAACGCAGGTTATCGAACAAAGCCTAACGGGTATCGACAATTTGCGTTATTTCTCGGCTAGTAGCTCGAACAGCAGCCTGTCGATAACGTTAACATTCGAACCCGGTACCGACCCTGATATTGCGCAAGTTCAAACGCAAAACAAGGTGCAAGGCGCTTTACCGCTGTTGCCAACCCAAGTGCAGCAGCAGGGGGTAACAGTAACTAAGGCGAACAGTGCTTTTGCACTGGCGGTGGGTTTTTATTCTGAAGACGACAGCATGACGCAGTATGATCTGAGCGACATGTTAGTGTCGAGTTTCCAAGACCCAATATCCCGTGTAAACGGGGTAGGTAGTGTGCGGGTTTTTGGTGCGCAGCGTTCTATGCGTATTTGGTTAGACCCAGATAAACTGTATAGCTATAACCTGACCCCCACAGATGTTCAGGCAGCCGTGCAGGTTCAAAACACTGATGTTTCAGCAGGGCAATTAGGTGGTTTACCGGCTATTGAAAACCAGCAAATAAACGCGACTATTCAAGCGCAAAGCCGCCTACAGACCGTAGAAGATTTTGAGAACATCGTACTTCGCGTAAATACCGATGGTTCGCAAGTGCGAGTACGAGATGTTGCGCGTGTAGAGCTTGGTGCACAAAGTTACGATGTTATTGTTCGCTACGATAGAAGGCCTGCTTCTGGCATGGCCATCAGCTTAGCGTCGGGGGCTAATGCCCTAGATACGATAAAAGCCGTAAAAGCCAGAGTTGAGGAGTTACGTTCAAACCTACCTGATAGCGTAAAAGTGGTTTATCCGGTCGATAGCTCACCTTTTATCGAGCTATCTATTGAGTCGGTGGTACATACCTTAATTGAAGCCGTAGTGTTGGTATTTTTGGTGATGCTACTTTTCCTTCAAAACTGGCGTGCCACTCTTATTCCTACTATTGCGGTACCTGTTGTTTTACTGGGTACATTTGCCGTGCTACTGGCCTTTGGTTTTAGTATTAATGTACTGACCATGTTTGCCATGGTGCTTGCCATCGGGCTGTTAGTGGACGACGCCATCGTAGTTGTAGAAAACGTTGAGCGTATTATGGAAGAGGAAGGCCTTTCGCCTGCCGAAGCCACTAAAAAGTCGATGTCTCAGATTACGGGGGCGTTGGTAGGTATTGCAGCCGTTCTTTCAACCGTATTCATTCCCATGGCGTTCTTTAGCGGTTCTGCGGGGGCGATTTACCGCCAGTTCTCTGTGACTATCGTGTCGGCGATGGCATTTTCAGTATTAGTTGCCATTGTGCTGTCCCCTTCGTTGTGCGCCACGTTGTTAAAACAGCATTCCGAAGATCATGACAAGAACAAAGGCTTCTTTGGCTGGTTTAACCGCACCTTTAACAAGGGGCGTGACCGCTATCAAAGAACCACCACTCACATGGCGAAACGATTTAAGCGCTATTTCGTGGTGTACGGGTTATTAGTGGGCGGTATGGCGTTCATATTTAGCCAGCTTCCAGGTGCGTTCCTTCCCGATGAAGACCAAGGGCGAATGATGGTGCTCGTCAGCACACCGCCAGGGGCAACAGCAGGGCGAACGCTAGAGTCAATTAAACAGGTTGAAGACTACATTCTTGAGCAGGAAAGCGACGCAGTTAACGGTATGTTTGCGGTAGTGGGCTTTAGCTTTGCAGGTCAAGCGCAAAATGCCGGCATGGCGTTCTTAAACTTTAACGATTGGAGCGTGCGAGACGAGAGTGATTCTGCATTCGCGGTTACGCAGCGCGCGTTTGGTGCCTTTAGCCAAATTCAAGATGCCTCGGCCTTTCCCATTGTACCGCCACCCATTATGGAGTTAGGCAACGCGACAGGCTTCGATATGCAGCTGGTGGATCGCGGTGGAAACGGTCATGAAGCCTTAATGAATGCCCGTAACCAGCTACTGGGTATGGCTGCGCAGAACCCGAAACTTGCAGGTGTGCGCCCCAATGGCTTAAGTGATGTTCCTCAGTTTAAGATTAATATCGACAGTGAGAAAGCATCGGCACTCGGCTTGAATTTAAGTGAGATTAATAACGCGCTTCAAATTGCCTGGGGCTCAAGCTACGTCAACGACTTTATCGATAAGGGGCGTATTAAGCGCGTATATATGCAGGCTGATTTGCCGCATCGTATGACCCCTGAAGACTTAGATAAGTGGTTTGTGCGCAACAGCGACGGCGAAATGGTGGCATTTAGCACCTTCTCTACGACAGAGTGGGTGTATGGCTCACCTAAGCTGGAGCGCTTTAACGGTATTTCATCGGTGAACATTCAAGGTAGTGCAGCACCTGGCGTGTCCTCTGGTGAAGCGATGGCTGAAATGCAAAAGCTGGTTGGTCAACTACCGCCAGGGGTTGCGGTCGAATGGTCGGGCTTATCTTACGAGGAACAGGAAGCAGGCTCTCAAGCCCCCATGCTGTATGCGCTTTCTATTTTGATCGTGTTCTTGTGCTTAGCCGCCCTGTACGAAAGCTGGTCGGTGCCTTTTGCCGTCATGCTGGTTGTTCCCTTGGGTATTCTAGGCTCGGTAACCGCCGCGTTCATCTTTAACTTGCCAAATGATGTTTACCTGCAGGTAGCCTTTTTAACAACGGTGGGTTTGGCTGCGAAGAACGCGATCCTTATTGTTGAATTTGCAAAAGAGCAGTACGAAAACGGCGAAGATTTAATGACGGCCGTATCTAACGCGGCCTCCCAACGTTTTCGCCCAATTCTTATGACGTCTATGGCATTTATCCTTGGGGTAACACCGCTAGCGCTGGCAAGTGGAGCGGGAGCAGCAAGTCAGAACGCTATCGGCATTGCGGTGATGGGCGGCATGTTTGCGGCGACATTCTTGGCTATTTTCTTTGTGCCCATGTTCTACGTGATGGTAGAAAAACTGTTCCACAAAGAAGACAAGCAATAAGCAAGTGCGCTAGAGTGAGAAAAAAACGTTTCATTCTTCTACATAGGGATATTGGTAATGACCACAGTTGTTTTTTCTCACGGCAAAGAAAGCGGTCCATGGGGCAGTAAAATAACCACGCTTTCTAATGTAGCGAACGATATGGGCTTTGGTGTAGAGAGTATCGATTATCAAGATCTCGATTGCCCCGAAGCTCGCTTAGAGCGCCTAAAAGAGACCATTGCTGAAAAGTGTAATGACGTTGTTTTAGTGGGCTCGAGCATGGGCGGCTATGTGTCACTCGCCGCGGCGAGCCAAATATCGGCGAGAGGTGTCTTCCTTATGGCGCCTGCGCTGTACTTGCCCAATTACAAAGTTCAGCGTTTTCCCTACGACGGTTACGTGAGTTTGGTGCACGGCTGGAACGATGAGATTGTGCCAATTGAGAACAGCCTTAAGTACGCTCGTCATCAAAAAGCGCAGCTTTTGTTACTTAACGACGGTCACCGTTTAGCAAATAGTAAGTCGGTAATTTCGCCGTTTTTCAGAAACTGGTTGGAAAAGTTTCGCTACTAACCTTTTGTATTCATAAGGTGTGTTGGCTGAAGGTGTGCCTCACCCCCCATGTACTATGATATTCATAAAGCCCACTTCGGTGGGCTTTTTGCTACCGGCTTACGTCAAACACAACCTACGACCAATCGCTTATAGCGCTTTTGGCTTCAAAAGCAGGAATGGGCGTGTTTTTATGGCATGATGAGATATGGCTATGAACAGGGCAGATGGAAATGACATGTAGTTTACCTCAAGCGCCACAGTGGTCTTCTTTAATTAAATCTGGTTGCCGTGTCTTTGTTGGCGGGAACGCGTCAGTACCTCACGCACTCGTGCAGCACCTTATTGATAACAGCGAAGGTTTTAGTGATATAGAGCTTGTGCACATGCTGGCATTAGGCGACACCCGCTGGGTTAAAGAGGAGTACAAAAATTTATTTAAAGCGAACACCTTCTTTATTGGTGGTGATACGATGCGCAAGGCCGTAGATGAAGGACGCGCAGATTATACACCGGTTTTCCTGTCTGAAATTTCAAGTTTGTTCAGCGATGGTACCCTTGCCCTTGATGCAGCGCTAGTGAACGTAAGCCCCCCTGATGAATTTGGCTATTGCTCGTTGGGGCCTGCGGTAGATATCGCAATGTCGGCCATTAGGCAAAGTAAAAAAGTCATCGCCCAAATTAACCCGCAAGTGCCTAGAACATCTGGGCACTCCTATATTCACATTAGTGAAATTACCGCCTGTATCGAGGCAGAAGAGCCACTGGTTGAGGTGTCGCCGCCGCCAATAGATTCGGTCGCTGAACGGATAGGGCAGTATGTTGCTATGCTTGTTGACGACGGGGCGACGTTGCAATTTGGTATTGGCAAAATTCCCAGCGCCACCTTAAAGTATTTGTGTAATCACAAAGACCTGGGTATTCACAGCGAAATGCTGACCGACAGCATTATCGAACTGTTGGAGTCGGGCGCAATTACGAATAAAAAGAAGACCTTTCACCCGGGTAAAATCGTCACGAGCTTTGCTATTGGCACGCGTAAACTTTACGACCTAATTGATAGTAACCCTCATATTGAATTTTACCCAAGCAGCTATGTGAATAAGCCTACTAACATAGCCAAAAACGATAATATGGTGGCGATAAACAGCGCCTTAGAAGTGGATTTAACCGGACAAGTGGTGGCCGACTCTCTAGGGTATGACTTTTACAGCGGCATTGGCGGGCAGGTAGACTTTGTCACTGGCGCGTCTATCAGCAAGGGCGGAAAGGCGATCATCGCGCTGCCGTCTACGGCAAAAAATGAAACCATTTCTCGGATAACTCCGCGTATCAGTGAAGGTGCAGGCGTAGTAACGTCCAGGGGCAACGTGCAGTATGTGGTAACGGAGTATGGCATTGCGTCGCTTAAAGGCAAAAGCATTCGTGAGCGTGCATTAGAGCTTATTCGTGTTGCTCACCCTAAATTTCGCGCAGCCTTGCTAGAAGAAGTTCGTCAGCATTATTGGGTGCCTCATTACCAAGAAAAGTACCCTACCGATATACCCGAATTAGGTGCTATACAGCTTAAAAAGCTCAACATACAAGGCGAAACCTTCTATATGCGGCCCTTGAACCCCGCTGATGAGCGGCGTCTTCAAGAGTTTTTCTATTCCCATACCAAAGAAACGCTGAGGCTGCGTTATAACTACGACCCTAAACAAATGTCTCGTGAAAAGTCATGCAATTTGGTGTCGGTGGATCAAAGCGCTGATGCTGCCTTATGCATTGTAAGGCAAGAAGGCTCTCGCATTACCATTCATGCGGTGGGACGCTTTTACTATAACCCTGATGACAATACCTGTGAGGCGGCGTTTGTAACCAGGGAAACCCAGCAGGGCAAAGGGATGGCAAGTCGGCTTTTAAACGAGCTTATCAATGTTGCCAAGGTACGGGGCATTGCAAAAATGATGGCCTATGTACGCGGTGATAACAGTCCGATGATAGCCATATTTGAACAGGCCCAATTCAAAAGAAAATTTACTGGCGACCCCAGTGACATAGAATTAGTACTCGATGTGGCTTCACTGACATGACAATAAAAATATTTCGCGGCAAACATGGCACTAAACACGATTTGGGTAAAGACCACCCAGAGTCGCCCGACCGTTTGTTTGCCATTGACGATCAGCTCCTTTCCTCTGGTTTAGACATGGTGTGTGAACACGCAGACGCTACGCCTATTGCTGAAGCTTACTTAACGCTTGCCCACGACCCTTACTATGTAAAAAGTGTATTTGAACAGGCTGCTCAGGCAATGTTTAGCGACCATGAAAAAACGCAATACTCAGAAAGAAAAGACAGCGTAGCCTGGCTTGACGAGGACACAGGCTTAATGCGACATAGTTTAACCGCGGCGTTAGAGTCGGCGGGGGCAGGCTGTAATGCGGTAGACTGGGTGATGGATGGTGAAGACCGGCAAGCATTTTGTACAACCAGGCCGCCGGGCCACCACGCCACTTATGATAGTGCGATGGGTTTTTGCGTTTTTAATAACATTGTTATAGCTGCCCGTTACGCACTTCAAAACTATGGGCTTAAACGCGTGGCGATTGTCGACTTTGATGTTCACCATGGCAATGGCACCGAGCAAATTGTTGCAGGCGACCAACGCATAATGCTGTGTAGCAGCTTTCAGCACCCATTTTACCCCCACAGTGGCTCACCAGTGTCGGCCAGTAATATCTTGTCTGTACCTTTAGACGCAGGAACCACTGGTGAGGTATTTCGAGAAAAAGTGCAGCACTGGTTTGATGCCCTTCGCAACTTTCAGCCAGAACTCATCCTAATATCGGCCGGTTTTGATGCTCATGCAGAAGACCCAATGGCTCACTTGCGGTTAGTTGAAGATGACTATTTCTGGGTAAGCGAGCAGCTGCGAATTATTGCCGATGAGTGCTGCAAGGGGCGCATAATCAGCATGTTAGAGGGGGGATATGATTTAAGCGCATTAGGGCGCAGTGTTGTAGCCCACCTTAAAGGGATGAGTCGCCCGTCATCGATAACCCCTTAGGGACGAGGGCGACGTTCTGCGGCTTAGCTCGAACTAACTATGTTAGAGGGCGAGCCAGTTAACCAACATATACAGGCCTGCACCAAACATGGCGAGATTCTCTGTTAACGAGATAAAGCCAAGGGGCAGGTCTGAATTACCGCCAACGCAGGCACACTTAAGCTCTCGCTTGTCTACATATACTGCTTTTATGACAGATACAGCGCCGATTGCACCAATGAATATAGAAACTGGCGATACCATAAGCGCAGGTAGCCCGGCGAGCATGCCTAAACCAGCGTAGGCTTCAGCAAAGGGGTAAACATAAGCGTAACGCACGTGCTTCATTGCCAGCAGATCATAGGTGATAAACTGGTTTGAAAACGCGACTAAATCCTGCAGTTTCTGTAAGGCGAGAATGACCATAGTGATACCGATAAAGTTCATCACAAACGGTTCTACATCAGCGGCTAGGCCGCCTTTTAGCATAAGTGCAGCTACCATCAATGCAGCTAACGAGAAAATAACGATAATGGGCGTATAGCGAGACCCAAATTCACTTTCTTGCTTTAGGTTAAAATAATCTCTTAGGTCGTCGTAACCGCCAATGCGTTTGTCATCAATAAAGGTTTGGGGCGTGGTTTTTACCTCATGCTTTTCTTTAAATGCATCGGTTTCACTGCGAGTCGTTAAATGGTGGTCGTTAACCTCAAAGCCTTTTCTTTCCAGCAAGTCTTTCGACTTGAGCCCAAAAGGACAAATATGGTTCGGCATGACCATACGATAAAGGGTGGCGCGTTTAGACATATTCGACTCCTTGTAAACCTTGCTGTTTTACATTACATGTGAGTAAGAAATACCCAAATTTGACTGTATTTCAGACAATAAATGACTTTACAAGAATAGCTTACATAATTTGTGCCAGTGACTAGCAGAAGCAGCCTTGGGCATCAGCATTAATGACGGCCCCGTTATAAGGGGATTGGGTGGCGTAGCTTACCACTTGCTCTACTAGGTTTTTACCTGTAAAGCAGCCGTAACCTGTGGCGTAGGGGCCCAAATAGCGCAGTTGATTTTGATTATCCAGAACGATAAGGGCGGGGACAGCGTGAAGCATGGCTTGTAGTGCTGGCACTTCGTCTATGTTAAGCCTAACGCTTTGATACCCTTCGCCAAGCGAGGCTAACAGCTGGTTTTGGTGAGGCGAAGTAAGCGATTCACAATAGCAGCGCGAGGTTGTGCCTACATGAACAACTGAGCCCGCCTTGATGTTTTGATGGTGAAGCAGTTGAACTAGCTTTGTATCGAAGCTAGGCGCAGTGCTAAGGTGAAGAAGCTTTCCGTCTGGATCAAACGAAGACAACTGGCGCTGGCCATACACTAACAGGGCGGTGAGCAGGCTTACCGCCCATAATGCTAACAGTGCCCAGCCTAGGTGTTTTCGCATGTTTCCTAGCGCCTATAATTCGCCGATAACCATTAAAGCTTAAAGCGTTCGATGGCGCTGCGCATGCGCTTAGAAACTTGTGACAACACTTCAACTTCTTCGGCAAGAGACTCGGCTGTTGCTAACTCTTCAGAAGTGAATTCGCTTAAACGGGCAGTGCTTTGTGCAATAGAGGCTGACGCAGTTTCTTGTTCAACGGCCGACGTTGCAATTTCAGTCATGCTCTCGCTCGCCTCGCGAATTTGCTGCATAATCTCAGTCATCGCCGACGTTGCGCGGTCACTAGATACCACGGCTTCATCGACAAGCTGAATACAGGTTTGCATTTGATCTACCGAGCTTGCGGTTTGCGCAACAAGTTGCTCGGTAATACTGGTAATCTGGTCTGCACTTTCTTTAGAGCGAATGGCGAGGGTACGCACTTCGTCGGCAACCACCGCGAAGCCTCTACCGTGTTCACCTGCGCGCGCAGACTCAATGGCCGCATTTAAGGCTAGAAGGTTAGTTTGTTCAGCGACTGCAGTGATTGAGCGCATTGCATCAGAGATATGCGAGCACTGCTCGTTAAGGGCAGAGTTTGTATCGGCCGCTGCATTAAGCGTATGACGAAGCGATTCAATGGTACGACTGGAGTTGGAGATGCTATCGCGCGTGCTTTGAGAAGACGTTTGTGCAGCAGACGCCTTATCGCTGGCAAGGGTGGTTTGCTCAGTAGAAAGCTGCATGGTTTGCGCAATCTCTTCAGATGATGCCGAAACCATCGCGAGCTCTTGGTCGGTATTGCGACTGATCTCGAACATATTGTTCGCCGCCGACTCCATCTTATTGCAGCCATTGACTACATCATCGGTAAGGTTTGAGGCCAGTTCAATTAGCGACTTCACTTGGTCAATGAGTTCGGCGAAAGGCTTCACAATGTTACTTTGACGATTTAATGCTACTGTTAAGTCGAGTTTGCCGTCACTTCGCTGCATGTTATCAATGGCTAAACGCAATTCAGCGGCGCCTGCACCTTCTTGGTGGCTTTGTTTTGCCATGTACATCAATACACCACCTTCAGCTAACGCAAACGCGGCATGCATGAGGAGAATTGAAAAGCTAATGTGCCCTTCTTCGAAAATGAAAAGTGGCGCGCCACCCGCCTGTAAAAAGAAAAATGAGATATGGTGAACGGCTACCACAGCCGTACCCGTTGCTATCACTTTCCAATCTCTAAAATAGGATAGAAACGCGAGTAATACGAAAATTTCAAAGTGCACTTCAATCAATCCAAACGACTGGTGAATATGCAATGCCGTAAGTAGCTGCACCCCAATGGCCATGGCGTGGCGGCTAAGTGCAGAGTACGGCGACTGAAAGCTTAACATTAAAGGGACCGCTGCGATTGGCACGCCAAAGATAAATGCAGGTAATAATTCTCCGGTAAATACGCCAATTGCAGAAGCAATGACGAGCTGAACAACGATTACTACGCGAAAAATTTTATGACCTTCAAGGAGCCAAGGGTACTGCATGCTATTCTCCAACAAGTGTTTGGATTAAAGTGTAGGTTATAAGCGTGGGCTGTGCTAGTTTCCCTCAATTTTACGTAAGGTATAGATTTTGCGCTATTTAACTTTAGGCTAGTCGTGAATCGTTACTTACCTCAAGTCGTCTCTACTATTATCAAGGAGCCTCTTATGCCTTCAGTTGCCTTTCTTTCCACAGATAACCTTGAAGACTTTTTTGTCTATGACGAATTACTCATCCCTTACTTCAATCAAAAGGGCTGGATAGTAGACACCATATCTTGGCATGCGGCGTCGGTGAACTGGGACGCTTTTGACTATGTTATTGTAAGAAGCACTTGGGATTACCAGCAAGATGCCGATGCGTTTCTTTGTTGTCTCAAACAAATAGAAGCCTCCCGCGCCATACTGTTCAACCCTCTTTCTCTTATGCAGTGGAATATAGAAAAGTATTATCTTAGAGACTTAGAAAATAATGGCGTTCCCATTGTAGAAACGGTGTGGGGAGATACCTTTAATAACACTGTTATAGGCGATGCCTTTTTGAAGTTCGATAGCGATACCCTCGTCATAAAGCCGGTTTTAAGCGCTAATGCCGACGATACCTTTAAGCTATCGCGAGACACATGGGAAAAAGATGCACACCTATTAAGTGAAACCTTTGGGCAGCGAAATTTTATGGTTCAGCCCTTTTTAAATAGTGTGGTAGAAGAAGGGGAATACTCGCTGTTCTACTTTGGTGGCGCGTTTAGTCACGCCATTAAAAAAGTGCCCAAGCAAGGGGATTTTCGGGTGCAAGAAGAGCATGGAGGAAGCTTACACTTAGTTACTGTAGACAGTGAACAATTGGATATTGCCCAAAAAGCGCTATTGGCGATGCCTTGTGAAGCGCTCTATGCGCGAGTGGACTTGGTTCGTCAAAAAGGGGAATGGGCCATCATGGAGTTGGAGCTTATCGAGCCATCGCTGTATTTTAATTTAGATGAGCAGTCGCCACTTCGCTTCGTCGAGGTATTAGTCAATTGTCATGAGGCGCAGAGCTAGAGGAATACAAAAAGGGCTTGCAAAACCTTCTCTGCAAGCCCTTAAAAATATCATCGCAGGTGGCGGATAACGCTATTAGCGTTGCGCGGTTGTTTAACATTCCTTTTTAAAGTGTCGTGAAAATAGACCGTCAATAGACATTCAGTGCTTATCACTATTGCCTCTCGAAACGCTTCGTTCTACTCGAGATACCTGCCGATTGGATTTCTCCCGTTTTACTGGTCTATTGTTGCTTGCTCGCTCAATACGCTTCGGTTTGTTGTTTGCTCGCTCAATACGCATTGGCTTAGTACTTTCCCGTGCAATCGAGCGATTCTGTGGGCTTGTTTTCTCAATGTGCTGGCGATTAACGTGTCGTTTAGGTAAGCGCTGTATCTCGTCTTCTCGATTAGCAAACCGTTTCGGCGCTTTTACTGGCGCTACGCTTTTTGCATTATCTCGTCTTAACTGCTTTAACGTGTTGTTTCTTTGTGGCTTTTCACTTCTAACATGGGATTGGTTTCGTTTTAACGCGTGCTCAATCGACGGCTTGCGATTTATTGTACCTTGCTTGTTAGACAGATGCTTTGCCCGGACCACGCCCGCTTTTTCAAAGCGTGAAGGGGCGCTATGCACAACGGGGTTTGAGTAGCGAGCACGGCGATGCACCGTATTGTGTTCCCAACGGCGATAGTCCTTACTTACTACACGCTTTCTGGGACTGCCACGATAATACCGGCGCACGGGCTCGCGGTGAATCACCACATGGCGGTTATGCCAGTGAACACTGCCAAAAAAGAAAGCGGTGGAAAGATGTATACTGGGTGACCAAAATACATTGCTATGGTGGTGATAACTTACCTGATGGCGCCAGCGTACGGGCGATGTTGTATGCCACCAATGACCGTATACAATGTGGGGGTCGTAGTAGGGCACATATACCACTTCTCGCTGGCGGGGCTCGATATAAATGACTTCACGGGTGTGCCGGCGCTCGGTTTCAACTTCAATATAGTCGTTAGTCACCAAGTTGCCTGTATTATGGGCGTGTTGGCGAAGCACCTGCACACGGTCAAGGACCCGGCTTTGGTCAATTAGCACATTGTCGCCAAGTTGCTGTAACCACTGAAGATCATTCGCCATGGTGTTAAGCAAGTCAGTAAATGACGCGAGGGCTTTTACACTGGGGTCCCAACTTACATTGGCAAGTACATTATCTACCTGTTGAGGCGTAAGGTGCTTATTGCTTTGACGCCAGCGATCGGCGGCCACCACATCTAATGGATAGGTGGCAGCTATCAAGATATGGGTAAGTAATGTATCTGGGTACAGCGCTATGGGGGCAAGCACGCTGTCTAATTGCGCATCAGAATACTGCTGCGTAGATGCAGAAGTTTGGGTTAAGCCCGTACTGGATTGTGCTAAGGCAGGCAGTGCGGCTGTGCTTGAAAGCGCAAAGAGTACAGATAAGGTTATGCTTTTCATACATTCTCCTTACATTGCCATTAGGCGGTTACGACCGCTTTTTACGCGCAATGTGGTAAGTCTGTATACGTTATAACCCACCTAGAATTAACCCAACCTGAATAGAAAACGCCCACGTAGTTTGTGGGCGCTTTACGAGATTATTTGGGCTCGTTTACTTAAGCATATTTATTTGAAAACGTGGGGGTCAAAGGCGTGACCTAGCTTCTCCGTCTTTGTTTTTAAATAATTTTTATTGTCTTTGGTAATGCCGTGATCAATAGGCTTTCTCGCCACCACGTCAATACCTAATGCTTTAAGCGCCGCCAACTTTTTAGGGTTGTTCGTCATCAGCTCAACGTGTTTTACGTTTAGCGTATCCAACATAAGCTTACAAATATCATAGCTTCTTAAATCGGCGTCAAAGCCGAGATGTTCGTTAGCTTCAACCGTATCCATGCCGCTATCTTGAAGGTTATAAGCACGAATTTTATTTAAAAGGCCTATTCCGCGCCCTTCTTGTCGCAAGTAAAGCAGTACACCATGACCGTTATCAACGATATTTTGCATGGCTTTTTCTAGCTGGAAGCCACAGTCGCAACGGGTACTAAACAAAGAGTCACCGGTTAAGCACTCTGAATGAATACGAATTGGTACCACGTCATCTTCTTTCCACTCTCCATAGGAAAGGGCAACGTGCTCTTGGCCGCTGGCTTCTACAAAACCGTGTATTTTAAAATCACCCATACGTGTGGGTAATTTTGCGGTACTGACATATTCGTATTTAGGCTGTTTGCTGCTCATGTTACTTCTACACTTTGGACAGTAGGCAATAAGTGGGGACGACTTCTTTTTTTGCAAGTCTACCACTTTATTATACGCGAGTTGATGCTTGTGCTATCACTTTTTTCGCGCAGTGTGCATTACGAAAGGTTATTACAGGGGTTTAAAATCACGTAGTGGGGCAGGTTTTGCAACGCCGTACCCTTGGGCAAAGTCGACACCCATTTTGCCTAACTGCGCCAGAGTTCCTTCATTTTCAACAAATTCGCCAACGGTCTGCATGCCCATCGCTTTCGCAACATCATTAATTGACGCGACCATGGCGGTGTCTACACTGTCGTTGAGCATATCTTTGATAAACATTCCGTCAATCTTAACCTGGTTCACCGGCAAGCTTTTTAAGTAGCTGTAAGAAGAGAACCCGCTGCCAAAGTCATCAAGAGCAAATGAGCATCCCAGTCGGTTGAAGGTGCGCATAAAAGAAAGGGTGTCTTCCATTTTGATAATGGCGACCGATTCGATGACTTCAAAACACACCTTGTTGTAAGGAATATTAAAGGTTTCAAAGGCATTTAATATGAATAAGGTGAAGTCTCTATCTGCCAAAGAGTGACAGTTAAGGTTGATGCTGCAACGCTTAAGCTCAGCAAGGTGTTCAGGGTTTTCCGATAGCCATTTAAACGTATTAGTCACCACCCATTTATCGACGTTCACGTTCATCTCAAAACGTTCTGCGGTAGGCAAAAAGTTAGCGGGCTCTACTAAGTTACCGTCCTTTTCTCTAAGCCTTAACAACACCTCGTAATAGTGACCGTCGGTGGTTTGATTTAATGGCCGTAGTGACTGGTAATAAAGCTCGAAGCGACCCTCTTCTAATGCGTTGTTAATCGACGATACCCAGTCGAGCTCTCGCTGATAACGCTGCATACTTTCGTCGTCTTTATTGTATCTGTGAACTTGATTTCTGCCTTGTTCCTTCGCGAAATAGCAGGCGGCGTCAGCCATACTCAAATACTGTCCCGCGTTTACCTCTGTGTCTTCACACACCACCATGCCTATACTCACGCCCAAATTAAAAATGCGGTTATCCCACATAAATCGATAGGCCTGTACCGCATTTAGTATTTTTACCGCGTTTAGGTATACTTCGTTAGCATCAACGTCTGTATAAATGACGCCGAATTCATCACCACCGAGTCGCGCTAGCAGCGCTTCATCATGCAAGGTGTTCTCAATTAAGCGGGCGATGTCTTTTATCAACACGTCGCCGGCTTTATGGCCGCAGGTGTCATTGACAACTTTGAAGCGGTCTAAATCTAGAAAAAGTATGCAAACCGGAATATCGCTTTTTTGTGAGAGTTTTTCTCTAAAGTCAGTTTCAAACTGGCGTCTATTGTATACCCCAGTAAGCGAATCGTGAGTAGCTAAGTATTGAAGGCTTAAGTCAGACTGTTTTTTCTCAGTAATATCAATGATAGAACCGTAAAGGAAATTGCCGTCGTCGCTTTCTCTCATCTGGCATGACAGTGAGAACCAAAACTCACTACCATCTTTGCGTTTTCCACGAATTTCTTTACCCGTTACATGACCTTGTTGAGAGACCTCGCCAAGTAGCACTTGTCTGTCTTCTGGCGAGGCGTAGAAAACTTTGGTGCTGGCAGCATCGGCAAGCATTTCCTCTTCGTTCTCGTACCCAAATACCTTACACATGGCAGGGTTTACCGACTTTAGCTTTCCATCCCAGGTAGAGGTGTAATGTCCCTCGGCTGAATTTCTGAATAGATCATAGAAGTGGTTTAAGTTTGAAATAGTCTCTGCTTGCGTAGATAGCTGATCCTGATTTTTGGCTTGCTCCTTGGTAATGACAGAGAACCCAAGACACAAGAACCCCAAGGTGATGAACAGCAGTATGCCCATGGCAACATCAACCGTATAAATAAGGTCGCTAAATAAATTCAAAGTGACTAAGGCATAGAACGCGAAAAACGACAGCCATGCTAATGCGTAGGTAGTGCTAACCACACGGCTGACCTTGTCCTTAAATAACAGAGCTAGTGCCACGTGGTAGAGGCCCATAACCGCTATAAGCAGTAGCAGGGAAATTGTGGTGGTATAGGCATCAACGGTTAAGCAGTAAATAGTGGCGGCGATGGGCGCAGCATAATTAATTGCACGCAATAAAAAAGGTACGCGAGGAAACAGATGATGGGTTACTTTGCCAACGCACAATAAAAGCATGCCGAAGCATACGGCGAAAAAGTTTTCGCTGGCATTCGTTAGGTTGGGCCATACGGCTAAGCCACCTTCGGTTATAAAAAGCAGTGCGATAATGACTAAGGTTGTCATAGTGAGCCAGAACCGAGAAGGAATACGCTGATATAAATAGGAAAATAAAAAATAAAAGGCGATAAGCGACATCACGCCTGCTACTGCACCTAATAGCGTAAGCATATTGGTATCGTGCTGATGAAGCCGATCTCTTTCCCATAGCGCGATTGGAAAATACTTAAGGCCGTCATCTTTAACAGCAATTAACAGTCTCGCATCTTGATAGGGCTGAAGTGTAAACGCGAGGCGTATATTTGGCAGGGGTTGGCGCAGCGAGTAGTCCCCTTTACCGGCCCGATAGCGATAAGATTTGATAATTCGCTGACTGTCGTCGAGCAAGTAAATTTGTAGGTCGTCTATGTTTAGTCTATCGATATTAAGCACTAAGGGAATAGGGCTGTAGCCAGTGTGTTGAAGCGATGTTGAATACCACACCCGCTTATTAGTGTTAGGTCCTGGCGAGGGGGCAACGGCGCTGCCGCTTAGAATATCAAAGTAAGTCGTGCTGCTCGGCGCTTCTAAACGCTGGGCGAAATGATTAATAATGTCTCGCTCGAACGATTCATTGATAACCAGGGGACTACTCGCGAAAACATGAAAGCTAAACATTACCCAACTAATGAGCAAAGCTGATACATACTTTGTTAGCCGGGCTAATACCACTTGTTAATTCCTTCAAGCGCTTAATCAGAGGATGCTTAATTATCAAAGATAAAACGTAGAGTCGCTAAGTCTACTGATTCCTCGCGTGTTTTCTTTAGAATAATACGAGTTTGGCTGAAAAGCCAAACTCGCAACTCTGTGCAGTATGTCGTGCTATACGCTTTGAAGATAGTCATTAATGACGCCGGGAGACTGCTGCGTGCCTATAGGTTCAAGCCAGATGGCTTCACATAGCCATTCTATACACAGCATGCATTGTAAGTCAGTATTGCTCGATTGTGCCGTAAGTATGGCTTGAAAGCGATCTGCCCCCCAGTCTGCCTCAGATAGTGTGAAATTAAATAGCTGGCAAAACTGCTCTGCCCACTGCTGCGTTTTAAGTGGAGTGGTGGGCAGTGAAAGGCGAATTTCTACGCTGTGTTCGCTAACTACTGTGTGTTGTCGAATGTCATTTATGGTTAAAACCGGCATAGAACTTATCAATTTAGTGGTTTTATAAACCCGCTTGGGCAAAAAGAGGTATATAGTACATCACAATAACAAAAGCGTTAAACCAAGCGTATTAAGGACGGGGTATGCTAACACTTCATCATTTGAATAACTCTCGCTCACAGCGAATTCTTTGGCTACTTGAAGAGCTGGGGGTAGAGTACAAAATAGAATTTTACCAAAGGGACAGCCAAACTAACTTGGCGCCTGACTCATTGCGCGCGGTGCACCCGTTAGGACGCTCTCCCGTACTCACCACGCCACATGGTGCAATTGCAGAATCTGGCGCTATTGTAGAGTATCTCGTGCGCAACCATGCGACCGCGTCGTTCACTGTTCCACAAGACCCCGAAGCACTTCAGCAATATTGGTTCTGGCTGCACTTTGCAGAGGGCTCGCTAATGCCGCCACTGGTGGCTAATTTAGTTCTGGAGAAAGCACGTCAAAAAGGGTCTAAACCATTTTTCATTAAGCCAATTACTAATAAGCTGATAGATGGCATCATAAACGCTTATTACGGACCGAATTTGGCGCAAAGCTTGCGTTATGTAGAATCTTACTTGGCAAAGAATACCTGGTTTGCTGGTGATGAACCCACCGGTGCAGACGTACAAATGATATTTCCGTTGGAGTCATTGGTAGCAAGTGGTCGTGCAAAAGACTTTAGTGCTATTCAAGGGTATGTGAAACGGGTTCATGCCAGAGAGACATATAAAGCCGCCTTAGAAAAAGGTGGTGAATACGCCTATGCCTAGCGCTTATAAGTGCGCTAGTGCTCGCGGTTGATATAATCGTCGATAAGTTGGATAAAGGCCTCGCCGTAGCGCTCTAGCTTGGTTTGGCCTACACCGCTCACATCTAGCATAGTGTTGCGCGTGGTAGGCAGTTTGCACGCCATATCAACTAAGGTTGCGTCACTAAATACCACGTAGGGCGGCACCTCATTCTCTTCTGCCAACACTTTCCGTAAGTGCTTAAGACGAGTGAATAAGGTTCTGTCGTAGTTGGCAGGCGCTTGCTTCGCTTTTTTCTTATCCGGTTTAAACTCAAGTCGCGGTACAGCAAGCTGAACGTCCACTTCGCCTTTAAGAACTGGGCGGGCCGCTTCTGTTAACCGCAAGGCCGCATGAGCGGTAATATCTACACGAATAAGGCCTTTGTGCACAAGTTGATTGATAATGTTGTGCCAATAACTATCTGATTTATCTTTACCTATACCGTAGGTAGAAAGCTGGTGGTGCCCGGCTTCTTGAAGTCGCCTAAGCTGCTTTCCGCGCAGCACATCGATGACGTATTGGCTTGACGCCTGCTGCGAAAGCCGCAGTACACAAGACAGTACTTTTTGAGCGATAACCAAACCGTCAATCATCTTTGGCGGGTCTAGGCAAATATCACAATTGCCACAGGCGCTGTCACTAAACTGAGAAAAGTAGTTTAGCAAGACTTGCCTACGGCAGGTTTGGGCTTCAGAGAAAGCTTCCATTGCTGCGAATTTCTGCAATTCTATTTGGTTGCGCTCGGCAATCTCACCTTGCTCTATCCACTGCTTTACACGGGCAGCGTCTTTTTCATCAAACAATAATAAGGCTTCAGATTCCAGACCGTCTCGCCCAGCGCGGCCTGTTTCTTGGTAGTAGCTTTCTACACTTCGCGGCACATCGTGATGCACCACATAGCGCACGTTAGATTTATTAATGCCCATGCCAAAGGCCACCGTGGCTACAACGATATCGATTTTGTCATTGAGAAACTGGCGCTGAACAAGCTCTCTCTCGTCGCTATCCATCCCTGCGTGATAGGCCGCACATCGAAAGCCTTGTTTGAATAGCTTCGCGTGAAGGTCGTCTACTTTTGCCCGGCTGTTGCAGTAAATAATACCGCTGCCTTCCTGCTGCTTAACATAAGCAACCACTTGGTCGAATGCCTTGTACTTGCTCATTACCCGATAGCGTATGTTGGGTCTATCGAAACTACCTTTGTAAACCAAAGGGGCGTGCAAGTTAAGCTGGGTGAGTATGTCAGCTTGCGTTGCCGTATCTGCGGTGGCGGTTAGCCCGATTACGGGAATAGAGGGAAAGCGAGATTTAATTTGGCCAAGGGCGCGATAGTCTTGCCTAAAGTCGTGCCCCCAATGAGACACACAGTGCGCCTCATCGATAGCAAAAAGCGCAATGTCGGCATTGGCAAGCGACTGCTGAAAATAGTACTGCATCAAACGCTCAGGTGACACATAAAGCAGGTCTAGCTTTCCTGCCTGCAATGCGTCGTTAATACCCGCTTGCTCATCGGCTTCTAACGTGGAGTTTAGGTAAGCTGCTTTTACACCTAAGGCCTTCAGCTGCTCTACCTGGTCTTGCATCAATGATATAAGCGGCGACACAACAATGGCTGTTCCATTTCGCACCAGCGCAGGAATTTGATAACACAGCGATTTACCGCCACCAGTAGGCAGCAGCACGAGTGCGTCTTTACCTTCACATACGCGGTGAATGACTTCGCCCTGACCGTCGCGAAAAGCGTCGTAACCGAAGACATCTTTTAAAATGCGTTCTGGTGTTTTTGCACTTTGCGTGTTGGAGCTTGATTCAGATGGAGCAATTGCAGTTGTCATGGCGCTGGATTTTACGCGTTTTTAGCGATGTCTTCACGGGGCAATTTAAAAAACTAGACTAAAATTCAGCGATAGCCTTTCTCATCAGGCACTTGTGTTACCTGGTGGTATATTTAATGAACAAAACTAATAAGCAGAGTAAATGAAATACGGTGCTATAATTCGCAGCGCAGTATGCCGGTGACTTGCAGGATGAAATTGCATCATGAAAAAAGCGAACATATTGCCTTAAGCACAGGTACCTATATGCTGGAGTAGGATGCTGCTTAGCGCGTGTAACGCCGCCTTGTAGCGCCAAAGCTCGACAAGTGCAAGTGATGTGAGTGGTATCAACGGGAGATGTAATATGGCAGAGCCATTACCAGATTTAATTGAAGAAATTGTTACCGACAGCATGGGTGATGACCCCGCCACCTTATTGGCCGCGTTAGCCGGGCAAGACGAAGTGTATATCGCATCGCTACTTGAATCTTTGCCTGTAGAAAAGCGTTTGGCGGTGTGGGAAGGTATACCTCGCGACCGCAAACTCGATGTGCTTGTTGAGATGCGTAGCGACCCTCGTGAAATTCTCATCGACAATACACCACATAATGAATGGGCCTCCATTTTTGCTGATATTGATGCCGAAGACTTGCTTGAGCTTCTCGACTCATTGCCAAAGCGACTCGTTGATATGGCTTATGAGTCTCTCGACTCAAAAGAACGTAAGTATTTTAGAGAGGCCACTCAGTTTTCCGATAATCAAATAGGCCACTGGGTAAATCACGAACAGTTGGTGCTGCCTTCAAACGCTAAAGTGCGTGAGGGGTTGCGCTTGCTTAGGCGAGATGTTCCCCAACATTGTGACAGCATCTTTTTGGTTAACCGTTCAGGGCAGTTTTCGGCGTTAGTTAAAATAAACCATTTGTTTACGGCCCAAGATCACGTGTCGCTTTTCGATTTGTCAGAAGAGAATGTAACCACGATCCAAGGCGAAGACGACACCATGAACGCTTCGTTGCTGGTACAGCGCTCTGGGCTTGCCTCGCTGCCGGTCGTTGATGAAAATAATAAGTTGCTGGGCCGCCTTGACGTGTCTTCAGCGAGTGAACTGGTGAATGAATTTTACGAACGCCAGGTAATGTCATCGGCGGGTATGGATGAGGACGAAGATTTATTCTCGCCGGTTGCTAAAAGTGCGAAAAACCGTGCGCTATGGCTAGGCATTAACTTGCTTACTGCTTTTATGGCCTCGTGGTTTATTGGTTTATTTGAAGGCACGCTGCAGCAGGTTGTCGCGCTTGCCGTGCTTATGCCGGTGGTGGCGAGCATGGGCGGTATTGCCGGTAGCCAAACGTTAACCCTTATTGTTCGGGGCTTAGCGCTCGGTCAGGTCACACCGGCTAACTTACGGGCTCTAATGGTAAAAGAGCTGAAGGTGGGCGGCGTGAACGGCGTGATTTGGGCCTTGGTGATTGGCGTTGTCGCGTACTTTTGGTTTACTGACGCCATGTTAGGGGTGGTTATTTGCCTGGCGATATTGTTCAACATAGTCGCGGCGGCACTCGCGGGTGTGTTTGTGCCTGTCATCTTAGATAAATTAAAAATAGACCCTGCGCTATCAGGCTCGGTCATTCTTACTACAGTAACCGATATCGTTGGCTTCGTAGCGTTCCTTGGTTTGGGGACCCTCTTCTTACTTTGATGTTGCGTCATTTATCGCGGCGTCGTTAACCGCTTCAGAGACGGTACAAGGATGTACTGAAGGGATAACCTTGTTATGCCGCTTGCTATACTCCCTTTGCCGCATAGGAAAGCGGTAAAGGTTGTGTATTGAACAAACCTGATAAACAATACGCGCCTTCTTACCCTTTATGTCTTTGGAGCCAGCCTTGTCAAAGCAAGCCAGTGCCGCTCAAGTCGGTGTTATTTGCGCTATTGCCGCATACAGTATGTGGGGCGTTGCGCCTGTTTATTTCAAGCAATTAATGGTGTTGCCGGCAGCTGAAATCCTTATGCATAGAGTGATATGGTCGGTGGTGCTGCTTGTTGGTTTTATCGCTGCGTTAAAGCAATGGCCTAAGGTTGGTGCAGCCTTTCGCAATAAACGGGTTATGCAAATCTTGTTCGTTGCCGGGCTGTTACTCGGGGCTAACTGGCTTTTATTTATCTGGGCGATTAATAACGACCACATCTTGGATGCCAGTTTAGGGTATTACATTAACCCGTTAATTAACGTGTTTTTAGGGCGGCTTTTCTTAGGTGAGCGGTTACGCAACTTACAGCGTGTTGCGGTTGGGCTTGCTGTTGTTGGCGTTGCCATTCTTATCTTCTCTTACGGTCATGTACCTTGGATTGCCTTGGTGCTTGCTGGCAGCTTCAGTGTATACGGCCTGCTCCGTAAGCAGGTGGCGGTAGACTCACTGCCTGGCCTTTTCATTGAAACCTTGATGTTATCGCCGTTAGCGATTATCTACTGGCTATTCTTTGGTTCTGAATATAGCAACTTATTGAATAATGACGCCACGCTAAACACCCTTATCCTAGCAGCTGGTATTGTTACTACAGCGCCATTACTCTGTTTCACAGCGGCAGCAAGGCGCATTATGTATTCAACGCTAGGCTTTTTTCAGTATATCGGGCCAACGCTTATGTTTATTCTAGCGGTGTATTTATACGGCGAGCCGCTAGAAGAGTCTAGACTGGTTACCTTTGGTTTTGTATGGATAGCGCTTATCTTATTTAGTGCCGACTCATTGGTGAATTATCGCAGTCAGCGCAAGGCGCAAAAGCGCTTTGCAGAATAGGTGCTAAAAAAAGCAGGGGTCTTGGCTAAAGCAGTGAAGCTTGTTCTTGATAAGACGCCCCTGGCGCTTCGCACTTTACTTGGTTTCTGCCATCGTGTTTTGCCGCGTAAAGCTGTTTATCGGCTAAGCTTAAAAGCTTATCTACCCGTTGGGTATGGGTGCCACTCACGCCAATGCTGCAGGTAACTTTGATATCGGTCTTAGGAAGTTGAATAACTTCGGCTTCTACCACTTTTCTGAAATCTTCTAAGCGTTTGCAGGCGTTCTCTAGCGTTATTGACGGCATGTAAATACAGAATTCTTCGCCGCCAAATCGAGAAATAATTTCGTCAGGGAAATAAAATTCAATTAGCGCTGCTATGGCCTTTAGTACGATATCGCCCGCATCGTGACCATGGGTATCATTGATTGATTTAAAAAAGTCTAGGTCGATAAGGGCTAGCGCATGATTTTCTAGCAGCTTTTGGTGCTGAACCGTTACCATGTAAAAGAAATGACGCCTATTGGGCAGTCCCGTTAAATAGTCTGTATTGGCAACGCGACGAATCTCTTCCACACTTTCAATATACTCAACGTTTTGCATAACCCGGCATAAAAACTCTTCGTGGCAGTAAGGCACACGCAAAAAGTCATTTGCGCCGCTTTTGATGAAGTGGGCCGACATCAACATACCTTTGCCTCCGGCTACTCCCATAATAGCTAGCTGCTCTTTCGAAAAGGCTTTGCGAAGACTAGAAACAAAATGTGTCCCTGTCATGTCGGGAAGTGTGTTGTCGGTAATAACCAGGCGCACATTATTGTGCTCCGACAAACACTGCATTGCATCGGTGGCGGTTAAACATTCAAAAGCGATAAAGTTATGGCGCTGAAGCAGTGAGACCGTTTTCGTTCTTAGTACTCGATTAGTACTTACTACTATTACGCCGGTAGACTTATTTTTTTCGAGTCGGCCAATAAGACGATTTAAGTAATCGTAGTTTTGGGAATTTTCTTTAGGGATATAATCGACAACATCACGTTCGAGGACTTTGTCGCGAATGGCGCTGTCCAAACTCTCGGTAGTGGCTATGGTGGGGATGAAGGATTTCACCGTAAAGTCGATAGCCTCGCCTTTACGGGCATCAGGTAGAGAATACGCTACAATGGCGCACAGAAACGTTTCTGGCGCATCTTTTTGCGAAAAACGCGCCTTACCTTCTGTTAATGAGGTCGCGCCCACGGGCGTAAGGCCCGCGCGACGGACTAATTTCGCAATCAGTTCAAGGTTGCCTTCACCATTTTCAAGGATCAGCACGTGTTGCTGCATACATTTCAACTTAAGGTTAGGCTACCTTGCCAATGAATAATTTTACGCTTTCTCCAGCTTTGCGTAAGCAAGTACTAGCCATTTGCTGCCAAACTCGTCAAAGTTTACTTGAACGCGGCCGTGCTCACCACTTCCTTCATAGTTTAGAACAATCCCTTCACCGAATTTACGGTGAACCACACGCTCACCTAAACTAAACCCGGTTTCTTCAAAGCTTGCATGCGACGTCGCCTGACTAAAGCGATTATGCACTGGGCGGGAAATCGTCGATTTTAGCCTTACTTCTTCCACGCAATCAGAGGGCATTTCGCGAATAAACCGAGACGCCGTATGGTATTTGTCTTGACCGTATAATCGGCGGCTTTCGGCGTAAGTGATATACAATTTTTGCATAGCCCTTGTCATACCAACATAGCAAAGTCGGCGCTCTTCTTCCATTCGGCCAGGCTCATCGTTGGTCATCTGGCTAGGGAACATGCCTTCTTCAACCCCTGCTAAGAATACCAGTGGAAATTCTAGGCCCTTAGCCGTGTGAATGGTCATCATTTGAACGGCATCTTGGTCCTTATCTGCCTGTGTCTCACCCGCTTCTAAAGACGCATGTGCCAAAAAGGCAGCAAGAGGCGTCATTTCTTCGGCCTCTTCTGGCACGATAAAGGTTTTACAGGCGGTAACCAGCTCTTCCAAGTTTTCTAATCGCGCTTGTGCTTTCTCGCCACGCTCTGCTTGGTACATGGCATATAAGCCAGATTGTTTAATGGCTTTATCTGCTTGCTGGTCTAGTGGCTCATCTAACGTGGTCTGTTCCAGTTCAGTGATAAGCAATACAAAGCTTTGCATTGCGTTTAGCGCGCGACCTTTAAAACCGCCTTCATTAATAAGTAGCTGACAGGCTTGCCACATAGAACAGTTATGCATGCGCGCGGCGTCACGCACCTGCGATAGGGTTTTCTCGCCAATACCTCGACTTGGTGTGTTTACCACGCGCTCAAAGGCTGCGTCGTCGTGGGGATGGCTAACCATGCGTAAGTAGCCTAGGGCGTCTTTGATTTCTTGGCGTTCAAAGAAGCGCAAGCCGCCGTAAATGCGATAAGCGAGGCCTTCGTGAAGTAAGGCTTCTTCTAGAACACGAGACTGGGCATTGTTTCTATATAAAATTGCCGTGTCGCTAAGGGCATTGCCTTGGTTAAGCCAATCTTTAATTTTCGACACGATAAAACGGGCTTCGTCTAACTCGTTGAACCCCGCGTAAACAGAAATGAGTTCACCTTGTGCGTCTTCAGTCCAAAGTTCCTTACCTAAACGGCCTGTGTTGTTGTCGATAACCGTGTTGGCGGCCTTAAGAATATTGCCCGTAGAGCGATAATTCTGTTCAAGGCGAATGGTGTTTGGCTTATTAAAATCTTTAAGGAAATGCTGAATATTATCTACGTTTGCACCACGCCAGCCGTAAATTGACTGGTCGTCGTCGCCAACAATCATAATATTGTTGTCACCGCCACTACATAGCATACGAAGCCATGCGTATTGAATGTTATTGGTATCTTGGAATTCGTCAACCAGTACCGCGCGGAAGCGGCGCTGATAATGGGCCAATACTTCGGGGTTTTTCGCCCACAGTTCGTGAGCACGCAAAAGCAATTCCGCAAAGTCAACTAAGCCTGAACGGTCACACGCGTCTTGGTATGCGGCATATACCTCTCGCATGGTTTTTTGAATATGATCGCCATGAGTTTCAATGTGCTGAGGGCGTAAACCTTCATCTTTGTTGCCGTTTATGTACCACTGGATTTGTCTAGGCGCCCAATGTTTTTCGTCTAAATTCATGGCCTTTAAAATTCGGCGAATTAAGCGATACTGATCGTCTGAGTCAATAATTTGGAAATTCTCAGGCAGGTTGGCTTCAGCGTGGTGCGCACGCAGCAAACGGTGTGCAAGACCGTGGAAGGTACCAATCCACATATTGTGCAGGCTGCGGCCCATCAAAGATTCAATACGGCCACGCATTTCCTTTGCTGCCTTATTGGTGAAGGTAACGGCCAATATTGAGAAAGGCGCGATGTTTTCGACTTCCATCAACCACGCTATACGGTGCACTAATACACGGGTTTTTCCGCTCCCTGCGCCCGCAAGTACTAAAGCGTTAGACAATGGGGCTGCTACTGCTTCACGCTGTTTGTCGTTAAGCTCGTCTAGCAGTCGAGATACATCCATAGTGTGGCACCTGTTAGTTGATAGTGTTATACATTCAGCAGCGGGCTATTATGCCATCTGCCTGTTAATTTATACAGTCCAGTTTTGCTGCCGGCTTCCAGCGCGCACGTGTCTGCTGTGAATCGAATGCTTATTGAAACAATGGCGATGTAAGAATGCATGCTTATAAATAAGCTACATTGTTTCAACGTTGGTTATAACGGTTATTAGCTATAACGAATTAATTCGATAAATTGATCGAATTGTGCGCTCGGGCGGTATCTCATTGGTATTGAATCGTCTAAAACTCAGGTAAACTTTCACCCTGAATTCAGCTTTTTTGCATTTTACTGCTAAGCGCTAACACGTTTTTTGTAGCAGGCGTTTAGCTATGCTTACAGTCACAATTTCCAGTACACGAGACTTTCATACATTAACGGGACATGCTCATGACCGCACTATCTACGCCCATCGATTTTTGGTCGACGTTAAAACAAGAAGCGCAAGTTGTTGCAGACAAAGAGCCGTTGCTGTCGAGTTATGTTCATGCCAGTGTACTGGCGCACCACAACTTTGAGTCGTCTTTAAGCTTTATTTTGTCAAATAAAATGGCCGATGACGTTATGCCTGCGCTGGCTATTCGCGAAGTGTTTGACGAAGCTTACCTGCTTGAGCCCGGTATCAGCGAAGCGGCCAGTGCGGATATACTGGCGATCAAAGCGCGCGACGCCGCAGTGAATGATTTTTTAACGCCGCTACTGCATTTTAAAGGCTTTCACGCTGTTCAAGTTCATCGCATGGCCCATTACCTTTGGCTTCACGGCCGACATCAACTGGCCTTGTTTCTACAAAGCCGTAATTCAGCAAGCTTTGGGGTGGATATTCACCCGGCGGCCCGCATAGGTAAAGGGGTGATGTTTGACCATGCTACCGGCATTGTTGTGGGTGAAACAGCGGTAGTTGAAGATAACGTGTCTATTTTGCAAAGCGTTACCTTAGGCGGTACGGGTAATGAGTCTGGCGATCGTCATCCTAAAATTCGCCAAGGTGTGCTGATTGGCGCAGGGGCTAAAATTCTGGGCAATATCGAAATAGGCGAAGGTTCAAAAGTCGGCGCAGGAAGTGTTGTCCTTAACAATGTACCTGCCCATGTAACTGTGGTGGGTGTACCTGCGAAAGTTGTTGGGAGACCTGTTTGTGAAAGCCCTTGTGAATCTATGCGCCAAAACGTATTAGAGGACAACTCCCACGTTTGATACCCCTCTAATATTGGGGGGCAGTGTACTTTAACGCTGCACCCCTTTTGATGCGGGTAAATGTACTCTGACCCTCACTGTTTTTATTTGCTACAGAAAATGCGTTAACTCGCTAAGATTATTCAATGCCACATGAGGCAGCACGCTAACAGGCTCATTGTGTAAGGTCATTGGTCTGTTACACGCAAACCACGCGGCCTGATACCCGGCGTTAATCGCACCGTAGACATCTTTAATTATGTTATCGCCCACATGCAGTATGTGCTTAGGCGCTACATTCAACCGTGCTGCGGCCTCATCAAACATATGCTGTGCGGGCTTCATGGGGCGCGACGTGCTGGCATGCAATATGGTATCGAAATAGCTATCAATACCTATTTTTTCAGCGTTAACATTTCCGTTTGTAATGCCAACTATCGGTAAACTTTTACTGACTGCTTTAAGGGCGTTGTGAACGTCCTTGGCTAGGGTAAAGTCGCTTCTCGCGTCATAGAAACAATTAAAGCAAGCTTCTACCGCTTCCGTTAGCTCGCCTTCTTTTTCCAACTGCGTTGTTATCTTGTCTGGCGCGGTGTTAGAGAGTGCAGCTGTGAGTACTACGCGGCGTAACTGACCCATATCTGACGCTAAGCGTTTGTCTTTAGCAATGGCCGCACGCTTCAGTGACAGCCAGTCGCTAGCGGAGAGTGCTGCGGCATGTTGATGGTGCTTTGCAATGTGTGCTTCTAACGCTTTTTCGGCGCGGCGGATAATAGGGTCGTTATTGTAAAGGGTGTCATCAAGGTCGAATGTCATGGCCTCGACCTTATTGATAGACCTAAAAAACTGCATGGTTACAACCTTAATCTAGCTTTATTTTTTATGCGCCCGGGGGTGAGCTTCATCGTAAACATTGGCGAGATGCTGAAAATCTAAATGGGTATAGACTTGTGTTGTCGACAGGTTAGCGTGCCCTAAAAGTTCTTGTACCGCGCGCAAATCACCACTGGACTCTAATACGTGTGTCGCGAAGGAATGGCGCAATTTGTGAGGGCTAACTTTTTGCGACAGCGAATGCTCTTTAGCCATTTTGTCGAGTCTATTTGCCACTTGTCTGTTAGAAATACGGGTTTTGCGTTTGCTAACAAATACCGCGCTTTCATAAGGCGAAGCGTAAGCAGGTCGCACTTTAAGCCATGCGTTTAACGCTTTTTGTGCGTGACGACCTAACGGTAAAATGCGTTGCTTACTCCCTTTACCCATAACTTTCACCGTGCCGTCTTTAAGGCAGTCGGCCAAATTTAAGCCGGTTAGTTCGCTTAAACGCAATCCGCAGCCATAGAGAAGCTCAAACATAGCCACATCGCGAAGCTGCATTCCTTCGTCTTCATCGCTGCTTTGAGGCGAGGCGTTGAGCAACTGCTGCATTTCATCAACACTTAATTGCTTAGGGAGCGGCTTGCCTTGTTTAGGGGCTTGAATACCTTCTACTGGATTGCTGAAAAGCTGTTGATGTTCAATAAGGTATTGGCAGAATGTGCGAAGGGCAGAGAGCCGAAGGGCAATACTTCGAGGGCTATGTCCCGACATTTTAGCGTCGGCCATGACCCGTTTAATATCGCTTGGCGTTAAGCCTGACCATTCGTACAAACCCAATAGTTTTGCAACTTCAGTTAACTGGCGTTTATAGTTTTTAATGGTGTGAAGAGATAAGCCGCGCTCAACCTGAAGGTGAAGCAGAAATTTATCTAGCCATTGTTGGCAGGGTTCGCTAATAAGCGCGTCCGTAGACACGGCACTTAATATCCCATCATTTCAGGTAGTATGATATTAAGCACCTGCTGTAGTTGCTGTAGCAGCAGTGTATCCATATCAGGCGTAAAGTGGCTGGCGTCGCTACTGCTAATGCCTAAAATACCTAAATCGCGGTTATCGCCAAGTAGCATTAGCGCTACAGATTCCGCAGGACTTTCTCCGAAAAGAAGTTGACGTTCATGCTGAGATAGTCGGCCAAAGAAAAAGTTGGTGTTCTTGAAGCGCTTTTCGGTGAACAGGCGCTGCTGTAACTCAGGAATAGCATGGGGGCCTTTGAAACTTTTGATTACAGCAGATGAAAGCTGTAAACGCTCTTGCAATACATCTTCTAACGTAAACTGGACTTCTGCAACGCTTTCACAGCGTAGAAGCTGTACGTTTAGGTCGGTGTAAACGCGATAGATTTTTTCGTTTTGCTTGGCGATGGTTACCAGTTGATTGAGCTTGAAATTAAGCTGCCTTACTTTTTGTCTCAACTGGTCACTTTGAATTTCAACAAGCGAAACACTGCCTTTGTGTTCATGGGGAAGCTTAATTTTTTCGAGAAGGTCTGGGTACTGAGCAAAGAACTCGGGGTTTTCTAACAAAAACGCGTGCACATCTGTACTCGACAATGTAGAGGTGTCGTTAAATGGCTCAATAATTTGCGTGGCGTTAGATTGCCCCGATAAGTCGTTCATAGATTTATGTGTCCGTCATATACGTGTTCGGCAGGCCCTGTCATTTTTAATACATTATCTGGGCCGGGCCAGCGTATACGTAAACTGCCCCCGGGTAAGTCTACCCGCACGTCTTTACTTAATTTACCCTGTATTTGACCAATTGCAACTGCTGCGCACGCACCGCTTCCACAAGCAAGGGTTTCACCCGAACCACGCTCAAATACTCTTAGCTTAATATGCGAGTCGTTGATGATTTGCATAAAGCCTACGTTCACGCCTTCTGAAAAGCGTTCGTGCTTTTCAACTAGCGGGCCAATTTCAGCGACGTTGGCGGTATCGACATCGTCAACTTCCATTACGCAATGAGGGTTGCCCATTGACGCTGCGCCAATGAATAAGGTGCTTTCGCCGACGCGTAAGATATAAGTATTTTCTTGCTTGTTGGCTTTAAGGGGAATGTTAGCCGGTTCGAACTCTGGCTTACCCATATTGACGGTAACTTGCCCGTCTTTCTCTAGGTAAAGCACCATTTTGCCTGCTTTGGTACTCACTACAATTTTGTTGCGGTTTATCAAGCCCTTTTGCTTAACAAAGCGCGCAAAGCAACGTGCCCCATTACCGCACTGCTCTACTTCAGAGCCATCGGCATTGAAAATACGATAATGAAAGTCTTGTTCAGGATCGTAAGGCGGTTCAACCATCAACAGCTGGTCGAAGCCGATACCGAAATTTCGGTCAGCCAGTTGTTGGATTTTTTCTTTAGAGAAAAATACGTTTTGAGTAACGTTATCAATTACCATGAAATCGTTACCCAAACCGTGCATTTTGGAAAATTGAACCTGCATTAAACGCGCATCTATCTTTTTAGTTTGTCTCTAGTTTACGGAAGTTTATGCTCACCTTGCCAGAGATCTTTTTGTTTTTCTCTTTCGCGAACCACAATGGCTTTGTCACCATCTACCATAATCTCCGCTGGGCGGCAGCGGCTGTTGTAGTTCGACGCCATAACAAAACCATAGGCACCGGCACTGCGAACTGCAAGTAAATCGGTGGGCTCAATGGCTAATTCACGGTCTTTGCCTATAAAGTCACCGGTCTCGCACACTGGGCCTACCACATCGTAGGTGTGTAGTTTTGCGGTGCTTTCTTCTTTTACCGGGATAATCTTTTGCCACGCTGAGTAAAGCGCTGGACGCAGCAGATCGTTCATTGCCGCATCGACAATAGCAAAGCTTTTCTCTTCGCCTTCTTTGATGAACTCGACCTCGGTGACTAAAATACCAGCGTTGGCGGCAATAGCGCGGCCCGGCTCAAGGATAAGTTTGAGGTTCTCTCTGCCGACCATTTTTTCAGCCATGGCTTGTGCATAGGCTTTAGGGTGGGGTGGCTCTTCATCGTTATAAGTCACGCCCAGGCCGCCGCCCACATCTAAATGTTCGATGATGATGTTGCGCTCAGCAAGCTCATCAATAAGCACAAGCAAACGCTCTAACGCATCTACGAAGGGACCTATTTCAGTTAACTGAGAGCCAATGTGGCAATCCATTCCCACTACATTCAAATTTGGAAGCGATGCCGCTAGTTCATAAGTCGCCAGTGCGCGCTCGCGCGCTATTCCAAATTTATTGGCCTTTAAGCCAGTTGAGATGTAAGGGTGTGTCTTAGCATCTACATCTGGGTTAATACGCAAAGAAATAGGGGCTTTTACGCCTACTTCACCGGCCACTTCATTAATGCGGTGTAATTCAGGCTCTGACTCTACGTTAAAGCACATAATGCCTTGCTCTAACGCATAGCGAATTTCGTCGTGCTTTTTGCCTACGCCAGAAAAAACCACTTTGCTAGCGTCGCCACCGGCTTCTATAACGCGGGCGAGTTCACCGGCTGAAACAATATCAAAACCTGAACCCAGCTTCGCTAATACACTTAATACGCCAATATTAGAATTAGCTTTAACGGCATAACAAACCAGGTGAGGGTGCTCACCAATGGCATCGTTAAAAGCGTGCCAATGACGTTCTAACGTGGCTCTTGAATAAATATAAACCGGCGTTCCGTGCTGAGCTGCAATATCAGAAACAGCGACCTCTTCAGCGTGAAGCTGACCTTGGCTGTAGGCGAAATAATCCACTAATTCTGCTCTCCAGAGGTAGGTGCGGGGAATGTGTTGTTTATGTCAGAAGACGAATCAGCGTCTGCGTTTTCAGAGGGCGCTGGTTCAGCAGGGGTGTTTTGCGCAGGCGCTTCAGGAATATAGAGCGCCCCTTTGTAACCACAACCACCTAATGCCGTGAGCGTTAGCAAAAAAACAACTGACTTTTTAAGCACGAAAAATCCCGCGAAGAATACGATAAATGCCGCTATCATCGCATTGCGGTGTTAAATTGCAAGAGCCAATAATCGTTCTTGTGTTTTATCACCGTATTGAACGTTTTTCCAAAGGGCATCGCATAAGCGTTGGGTGTCAGAAAAGTCTCTGCGTTTAAGCCAGTCAATGAGGATGTTCGGGTTATCTGGAAACGTAATTGCTTCGTTTGCTGGTGCTTCCAGCCACTCTTCAACAATGTCAGTATCTAACTGAAAAAGCGTTTGGCACAAGTCCAATTGGTTAAGCGTTAAAACGTTAGATAGCTGCTCAAACTGTCCGTGTAATGGCTTAATTAGAAGCTTTTTGCCCAGTTGCAGCGCTTCACTTGATAGCTCAAAGCCACCGTTTGCAATGACACCACTACAATGTTGCAAGGCCTTCTGAAAATGTTTCTTCGACGTGGGGTGCCAGTGAATGTGACCTGCCTCTTTAACGTCTTCGATATTAGGATGGAAGCACTCAAACACTTGGTCGCTCAATGGCTCAAGCATTTGCTGTATATCTTCTATTTCCTCGAACGGTAAGTAGACCAGTACATGTCCGTTGCCCGAGGTTAGCGCTGGTTTTTCTGCCACAAACGGCGGAATGATAGGTTGGTTGAAGTGATACCAATGAACACCTAATTGAAGCTCCGTAGGGGCGAATACCTTCATCAACAGGGCGTCAAAAATCGTATTGCCGCTTTTGGGAACATCGTAAGCAAACGCTGCTTGGTGACTGATGGATATTGAAGGTAACCCTTGGCGCTTAGCGGCCCATGCGGTGACAGGTTCAAAATCATTAACCAATAAATCGTATCCGTTGGTATCAAAGGCTTTAGCGTCTTTTAGAAGCTGGCTAATATTCGCTTGTTTAACTGTGGCCCATTTGTCAACGCGACCGCCTTTGGTGATAAAGCTCAGCCCGGTGAAGGTTTGATAGTCACCAAATACATCCATGTCGAAATACTTTTCTGGCGCACGGCCAGTAAAAACAAAATCTACGCTGACATCGTCGCGTTCGGCGAGGGCGGCAGCCATAATTCGCGCACGCGCAATGTGTCCATTTCCGGTGCCTTGCACACCATACAATAATTTCATACTACCCCAGAATGTAAATACTCAATGTCGCTATCGTGCAGCCAAGTAAGGTGCCGGCTATGACATCAGATGGATAGTGCACACCTAACAACACTCGTGATAAACCAATCAGCGCCGCCCAACTATATGCAAGCACAGCGAAAGGAGGGTAATAGTGCGCAATAATTGAAGCCATTAGCGTCGCTGCTGCAGTATGACCGGAAGGCAATGAAAACTTATCCGACGGTGTGACATGTGCCGTTAAATTCATTAGAAAATCGCAAGGGCGCGGGCGCTTGAACATTTTCTTAAGCAGCACATAAATAGGTAATTCAAGCGCATAAGCCATCAGCGCTGTATAAAGGAAGAGCTCTCCGTGCTCAGGCTCGAAAGCCCATAGCAGCATACCGATAACAAAATACAGATATCCATCGCCCGTTTTCGACAGCCAAATAATACTGCTGCAGTCTCTTTTCTGCGTCAGTCTATAAAGGCGATAAAATAAGTTAGTATCGTACTTGGTCAAGGATTTCATCAACATCGCCTTGTCCCCTATCGGTTAATTACTGTACAGGCTAAAGTTTGTCTGTGACCAGTGGGTGACGAAAAAAAGAAACTTTTTTGACAGCACGCTTCTTCTCACTCTCCATTACAGCGCTTTTTAAAACTACAGATTGGTGTGGTTAAAAGCTAAGCAAAATACGTGCTCATGTGATGGCTTAAAGGTCTACTTCATGAACTTTATTGATGAATGGTAAAAATTCGACGAAAGGCGTTAAATCAAACGTTTGCATCACTACATTTAATGCTATGCTAGGTCAAGAGGTGCAATTAGCGCTTTGTTTTCAACTAATTTTAGTCTTCTCAATTTTAGTAAGGCAGAACAATGGAATACAACACATCTGAATTATGCGATTTGTTTGCTGATAGCGTGGACGTGGTAGACCCGATTTTCGCGAGCTTTGGCGGCAGGTATTCCTTCGGTGGCGAAATAACCACGGTTAAGTGTTTTGAAGATAGGGGGCTTATTGATCGCGTGCTTGCTCAGCCTGGTGCTGGAAAAGTATTGCTTATCGATGGTGGTGGCTCAAGTCGTAGGGCTTTGTTTGATGCATCATCTGCTCAGGTTGCTATCGACAATGATTGGGAAGGCGTAGTTATTTACGGCAGCGTACGTGAAGTGGATAGCCTGGCAGAACTTGATATAGGCGTATTAGCTGTAGCTGCTATTCCTGTGAATGCCGAATGCGAAAGTGTTGGCGAAGTAGACCTGCCGGTGAATTTTGGTGGCGTGACATTTTTGCCTGAAGACCATCTTTATGCCGATAGCACAGGCGTTATTCTTTCTCCTGAGCCGCTAGATTTAGATTAACGCTCGCACGCGAGAAGACGCTAGCTGCTTTGAAAAACAAAGAAATAGAAACGGAGGCATCATGCCTCCGTTTCTATTTCCGCCTACCACTATTTAAGCGTGGCCTGCGCCGGTATACCTGATGTGAAACTACTAATTTGATTCGTCAAACACTTGGTTCAGATACATAGCAATGCGAATGCCCGCCATTTGTAAACGCTTTTTAGCGGTAGGCAAATGGTTGTACAAATAATCGTAGCTCATGTTATTCGCATCTTCTGGATAAATGGTATCGCGAATAGCGGTGCTTTCTTCAATCCACACCATAGGGTCGGTGGTTGCCCAACTGCGAATTTCTTTTGTGCCTATCGTTTTTGTTAGCCATTGTGTCCATTCTGAGTAAGACAAGTCGCGCTGGTCTAGCATTTGCGAATCCCAAACGCGGTGAAGATTAGAGTCTTGCCAGAAGAAACGTACTTTTACGTCGTTGCCACCACGGTCAGTGCCGTTGCCTGCGTGAAGAGGTTGATGAAGATCGCCAATAATGTGTACGATAAACTGAAGTGCTAAGCGCTTTTCTTCAACACTGGCTGTGTCGCTTTTTAGGGTTTCGGTAAATTGCTTTAAAGCGGTAACCGCATCACCTTGTTTAGGTGCACTTACTTCATTATACGTTGTGCCCTCAGGCACAGTCACATAATGCCAAGGGCTAGCTGTTTTTTGCCAAAATTCGCTGGGGTTCGAGCGCATTTCATCTGCATGGGTAGAAGCTTCTGCTAACGAGCCATGAGGCAGTAGTTCCATAAGTGCGGCTTGTGATAGCGGGCTAAGGTACTGCTCGGCGATAGCGCCGGTTACTCGGTGGCCCGTTTGGCCCCAGCCAAAGGCGGGTGAAGCAACGCAAAGTGTTAAAAGGGTGCTCAGCGCAACAGCGCACGTCCTGTTTGCAAACGCGAACATGGTTATACCTCTGAATGTTTAGACGATTGGTAGCCCCACCTGGCGACAAGAGATTGTTCTATGCCAAGATGGTCAAGTATACGCGCCACGACAAAGTCCACTAAGTCTTCGATAGTTTTCGGATTGTGATAGAAGCCTGGCGCGGCGGGCATAATAGTAGCACCCATTTGCGAAAGCTTGAGCATATTTTCTAAATGGATAGAAGAAAGCGGCATCTCACGTGGCACCAATATAAGTTGCCCTCGCTCTTTAAGCACTACGTCAGCCGCTCGCTCAATCAAGTTGTCGCTTGCGCCAATACTAATGGCCGATAAGGTGCCGGTTGAGCAGGGGCATACCACCATTTTCGACGGTGCGGCTGAACCTGAAGCCACAGGAGAAAACCATTCCTCTTTACCAAATACTTTGATTTGATCGGGCTTAGCATCGCAGTGTTTGCTAAAAAAAGCGGCAGCATCTTCAGGACGCGCTGGAATTTTTACGTCCTCTTCGGTAGCAAAAACAACCTTCGCGGCTGAAGAGATAAGAACAAATACTTGATAGTCAGCATTAACCAGTGACTTCAATAGCGTAAGTGCGTACGGCGCGCCAGACGCGCCCGTAATAGCAAGCGTAACTTGCTTGTCGTGTTTCATTACATTGCCTCTGTAGGCACTACGTCTGAGTATTAGCTTTTTTAGCTGTAGCTAATTTTAAGACTCGTGCTTTCTATAATTTAAATTTCGACGCTAAGGCATCTAAAATTCGGCCGTGGATCCCTTCGAAACTGCCGTTACTCATCACAAGTATGTGATCGCCTGGTTGTGCTACGTTGCAAACGCCCTGAACGATCTTCTCTACACCTTTGAAGCACTGAGTTGGCGCGTTACTGTGAGCAACCGAGTCAACTAGCGACCAGTCCATTCCCTCTGGTTCGTAAAGGTAAACCTCATCTGCTTTTTGCCACGAATTTGCTAATGTATCTTTGTGAATGCCCATTTTCATGGTGTTTGAGCGAGGCTCTAGCACCGCCAAAATTCGCGCATTACCCACTTTTTTGCGAAGACCATCTAACGTGGTGGCTATCGCTGTAGGGTGGTGAGCAAAGTCATCATAAAGCGTAATACCATTTACCTCGCCTTTTACTTCCATTCTGCGTTTAACATTTTTAAACAGAGATAGCGCGTCAATGGCATCCGTTAGGGTGACACCTGCGTGGTGCGCTGCGGCGATTGCCATCAGCCCGTTGTCTACGTTGTGTTGACCAACGAGTGACCAGTTAACGGTACCGACTATAACGCCGTTATGTAGAACGTTGAACTCACTGCCGTCTTTTTTAAGTAGTTCAGCATGCCATTCTTTGCCTAGTGATTGGCGCGAGGACCAGCAGCCTCGTTTAAGCATATCTTCAATAGAAGGCTTGTTATTAGGGGTAAGTATTAGGCCGTTTTCAGGTACCATTCTCACTAAATGATGGAACTGGGTTTGAATGGCCGCAAGGTCAGCAAAGATATCGGCATGGTCGAATTCAAGGTTATTGATCACCAAAGTCTTAGGGCGATAGTGCACAAACTTAGAGCGCTTGTCGAAAAACGCACTGTCGTATTCATCGGCCTCGATAACGAAAAAGGGGCTGTCACCCACGCGTGCCGACACACCAAAATTCTCCGGAACGCCGCCAATCAAATAGCCTGGGTTAAGGCCCGCGTGTTCTAAAATCCACGCAACCATGCTGCTTGTTGTGGTTTTCCCGTGAGTACCTGATAGACCAATCACCCAGCGATCTTTAAGCAGGTTATCCAGCAGCCATTGGGGGCCGCTAGTGTAGGGCAGGTTGCGATTGAGTACATACTCAACGGCGGGGTTTCCACGGGACATAGCGTTACCAATCACCACCATATCAGGCGCTGGGTCAAACTGGCTTTTACAGTAGCCTTCGGTAAGCTCGATGCCTAATGCTTCTAACTGTGTGCTCATGGGTGGATAAACGTTTTTATCTGACCCTGTAACTTTGTGGCCTAGTGACTTAGCAATGGCGGCGATGCCACCCATAAAACTTCCACAAATGCCTAAAATGTGTACATGCATAGCGCATTCTCTATGAATTATCATGTTGTTGGCGATACTGTATCAGAACCTCATGGCGTATAGATAATTCAATTTTCTTCACCGGGTTAATGCGTTAATCCTTTATACAACGCAGCGCTTAAAAAATTTCACAACATTCAAACTGGTATGGTGTGTGTATGACATTTTACTGGTGTGTTCCACTTAACCAAGAACACGGTTACAATCTAACCACAGGTGACTACCACCTGTGTGCTTTCAGTTAAAAGCCAGTAAGGAAAGCTGAGCAACTGTAAGTACAACACCCTACACACGAAAAAAAGGCTTACACTTAATGAAACGTTTAAATTCCCAATTGCAACAAGATGGTGCACCGCTTGAGTTAATTTTACTCATTCGTACACTGCTAGCGGGCTGTAAAGAAATTTCTTTCCGCGTGAGTCAAGGCGCACTTGCTGGCGTGCTCGGTTCAACCCTTTCAGAAAACGTACAGGGCGAAACACAGAAAAAGCTCGACGTTATCTCTAACCACATACTAAAAGACACGCTTAGGGAATCTGGCTACGTTAAAGCCATTTCGTCTGAAGAAGAAGATGATGTTGTGCCTTGTGATCCTGAAGGTAAGTATTTAGTTAGCTTCGACCCGCTTGATGGCTCGTCAAATACCGAAATTAATAGCCTTATCGGTACCATATTTTCTATTACCCATGCGCCGCAGTGGATGAAACCAGACGACCCGTCGGCATTTCTACAGCCTGGTACGCAAATGGTTGCGGCAGGTTACGTGCTTTATGGCCCATCAACGATGCTTGCATTGACCACAGGTCGCGGCACGCATATTTATACCCTTGATAAAACCCACGGTGGTTTCCTGCTTACTCACCCAAATATTCAGGTGCCAGAACAAACCTCTGAGTTCTCGATTAACGCCTCAAACCAGCGTCATTGGGAGCCAGCAATGCAGGCGTATATTGCAGACCTTTTAGCGGGTAAAGACGGCCCTCGTGGTAAAAACTTCAACATGCGCTGGGTTGCGGCCATGGTAGGCGATATTCACCGCTTGCTATGTCGTGGCGGCATCTTTATGTATCCGTTTGATCACAGAGACCCGTCAAAACCAGGTAAGTTACGTTTGCTGTATGAAGCCAACCCAATGGCGTTTTTGATGGAACAAGCCGGGGGTAAAGCGGAAACCGGCACCGGGCGAATTCTAGAAGTAATGCCTGAAGAAATTCACCAGCGTGTACCTTGCATCATCGGCTCTAAAGAAGAAGTTGATATGTGCTTAAGCTACAACGACAACGCGAAGTAATGGAAAAAATGGCCCTGATGGGCCATTTGGTTTTTAAAAAGCAGCAAAATTTAACTAAAAATAAAGAGATTAGTACGACATGGGTCGTAAAGCGTTTTTATTTTGCCGCTGTCACCGTATACTTACGACCAAAATTTTTAATCTATCATTGAAAGGAACTAAGAATGAGCTTGAGTGCAATTTCTGCTGGTAAAAACGTACCAGACGAAGTAAATGTGATCATCGAAATTCCAGCGCACGCTGACCCGGTGAAGTACGAAGTAGATAAAGACTCAGGTGCACTATTTGTTGACCGCTTTATGGCAACTTGCATGCACTATCCAACAAACTACGGTTATGTAAACAACACATTGTCTGAAGACGGTGACCCAGTTGACGTTCTAGTGATGACACCATTCCCACTACTTGCGGGTTCTGTTATCAAATGTCGTCCAGTTGGCGTACTAAACATGACTGACGAGTCTGGTAAAGATGCAAAAGTACTAGCGGTTCCTGTAGACAAGCTTTCTACTATTTACCGTGACGTTAAAGAAATTGCAGACGTACCTCCGCTTCTTCTTAAGCAAATTGAGCATTTCTTCGAGCATTATAAAGATCTTGAAGAAGGCAAGTGGGTGAAGATTGACGGTTGGGCCGACGCTGCAGCTGCAAAAGAAGAAATTACCGCAAGCATCGCGCGTTTCGAAGCAGAATAATTCACGCTGCTTTAAATTGATGATACAAAGGGCTGGTGTGATACCAGCCCTTTTTGTATGTGGTCTAAAAATGAAGATTGATAAAACTAGGCATCACAACAGAAAGCTAAACCGATACCTGAAAGAGACCAGTATGTACCACCTGAAACAAACCGTGACCTCATTATTTGCCGTACTTATGATGGTTGTAACATTCAGCACTTTGGCAGAAGAAGCACCTATTGAAGTGTACTGGGAAGACCTAGTGCCAGAGGGATTTAATGAACTTGCGCCGCCTTCTGTTCAGCACAATGGTGAAATGAGCCAGCTTCAGCCTGACGCGCCGGTTGTCGACACCTTTGACGGTAAACGGGTGAAAATTCCGGGCTTTGTTGTGCCGCTAGAAGGTACCGCTGAACTAACCACCGAGTTTTTACTTGTTCCGTATTTTGGCGCCTGTATTCACGTACCACCACCGCCTTCTAATCAAATAGTGTACGTAAAATTTGACGAAGGTGTGCGCATAGATAACATCTACGACGCGATATGGGTAACCGGCGAACTGTCGACTGACGGTTGGAAAGGCGATATTGCGTCTGTTGGTTACCGATTAAAAGGCGAGGCAGTAGAAGGGTTTTAAAAAGGCTAGCGATAAAGGCTAGCCCTGCGTATAAATCTGCTCAGCGCGGTTAAACAGAAGCCACGACGTTAGAATGTACTTGTCGTTACTTTTTGGAATTTGGCCGCGGTGTGTGTGAGTAAAATAGGCAGGCGCAATCACCATTCTGCCTGCTTTAGGTTTAACCGCACGGTTTTGATAATAAAATTCCGTCTCACCGCCTTCTTCCACATCGTTTAAGTAGTACATAAACAGCAACACGCGGTGCAGCGCATCGTTATGTTGAAGCTGCGGGTACACTTCTGAATGCCAATACGGATAGCCGCCATTGCCGGCGGTGTAGCGCTGCGCATTCACATCGCCAACCCGAAACAGGTAATTCACCAAATTGGCCAAATTGGGTTTACCCACTTCATCAAAGTTTTCACCTGTTACTTTTACCGGTTCGCCGGTTTTAGGGTGGCGTACGGTTAAGCCAATAGGCCCAACAAGCGCAAAATAGTACTTTTCAATGTAGGAGACCAACTGCTGCCCGGTATGCTGCATCACTTGCTGGAATAAATCTTTAAACTCGGGGTTGCGGTTTATCGACACATCCATGCTGCGCTTTTTATCTAAATCGACGCCACCACCGGTACGCCCTTGGCTCAAATTAGGGCTACTTTCAAAGCGCTCCATCAACTGTGTACACAGCTGCGGCGGCAATACGTCATCAATAACTTCAATTAAATCGCTCATAGATACCTCGTATTGCGCCTGATTACTGACCTGATAATTCCTTAAAATGTGACTGTAGTTCTGACTTCACATCATCTGGGATAGGCGCAGAGCGCTGTGTTTTGTAGTCAAAATGTACCATGGTTGTTACGCCTGTTGAGCAAAGCTTGTCGTCTTGCCATAACTCTTGAAACACGTCGAACGCACTGTTGCCTAGCCGGCTAATGTAGGTTTTAACCGTCACAGGTTTGCCGTAAAAAATTTGAGCTAAAAAATCGACCTTGTAACTGGCTAATATTAACGGCCAGTTTTGTAAGTCTAGCTCAGGCGTAAACATTCTGAAAATAGGCTCACGGGCTGCTTCGAACCACGCGACTAATGCAGTGTTACTAACATGCTGTAGGGCGTCGGTTTCACAAAAACGTACATCAAACGACGTAACTAATGGTGCTGTATTGCTCATAAATATTCGTAGGCATTGTTATTAGTTTGGTTTCTACTCTAGCATTATGGGCTGTGCTTTTCAGCTATCACCTGTAACCGATTGTGTTTGGCAATAAATCGTTGTGTTTTGATTACCTTACAGGGGTGTGCCGCTTCTTTCTTTTGCATTACAATCCGCTTCTAACTTTTTGAGCGAACATACTATGACTGCGATTGGGATTGACTACGGTACATCAAATTCTGAGGTTGTGTATTTTGATGGAGCGGCCCATCAGCACATCAAACTTGACCCGTTAGATAAGAAGGGAAATAAAATCCGTTCTTCGGTGTTCATTTATTTTGAGGATGAACTGCCGCCGCCACCTGATGCCATGGTAGAAGCGAAAGTCGCACAATTGCAGCGCGTGATAAGCGACCAAATAGACAAAGCGAAAGACGGGTACTATTCGGCAAAAGACCCTAAAGAGCAGGGTATGTACAGTAACCGTATCGACTCGCTGCGTGGTGATTTGCATAACAAGCCAGCCCTACAGCGCAAGGCTATTCAGCAATTAATGCACGCAATGTCGTTAGATGAAATTCCACTATTGCGATTAGTAGAGCACGGCAAGTTCGCTTTTGGTGAAGAAGGATTTAGGCGCTTTCTCAAAATGCCGGACAAAGGCCGACTAATTTATTCACCTAAGAACTTTCTAGGCGCCTCGCTAGACGGCGACCAAAGACAAGCGTTCATCGGTATTATTGCCAAGCAGCTTGCGTACTTTAAACAGTGCGCAGAGCAGCAGCTAGGCAAGGTCGTTAATAATGCGGTTATTGGGCGCCCGGTTAAGTTTCACGGTACGCGTGGAGAAGAGGGGAACGCCCAGGCCATTCAAATCATGACCGAAGCGGCGACGAAAGCCGGGTTTACAGGGGTTAATTTCCTAGATGAACCTATAGCAGCGGCGTATAAAATCGAGCAAACCCTACCAAAAGATACCACCACGCTGATTGTAGATATTGGTGGGGGTACCACGGATATTTGCTGTATTAAGCTTTCTCCCGAGCGTTCCAACCAGCTTGATCGCAAAGACGATATTCTGTCGGTAACAGGCAGACGTTTAGGCGGCATGGATTGCGATAAAAGCTTGGTACTTAAAGGTATTGCGCCTGAAATGGGTATGGGCCTTAAAATGATTAACGGGCTTCCTGTTCCACCTACCTATTTCTCTGATATGTGCGCCGTTGATAACATTCCGGCACTCACCCGCTTTTTCTCTGATGATTACGGGTTAGATATTTCTCAAACCATGTCTGTAATTAAAGAGCCTGCTCAGCTAGAACGGCTGCTTATCGTGCAAGAAAACAAGCTGTCTGCCCGCGTAGTTAACTCGGCTCGATTAGCCAAGGAACTACTCTCAACCAAGCAGAACATAACATTGCCACTGCACTATATTGAAGATGACTTCGACGTAGAGATTTCACAAGACTCACTTAAAAAAGCACTAAAGCCTTGGCTTGATAAAGTGAAAGCGCTAGTCGTGGAGTGCTTGGAAAACAGCAGCGAAAAACCAGAAGTAGTGATGATTACCGGCGGCATGAGTTTATCGCCAATCGTAGTGGATGCACTGTATGAAAACCTGCTTACAGGCTTACCTCGGTTAGAGAACGACGCATTTAACTCGGTGTGCGAAGGGTTAGCGATTCAAGCTGCTAAGCACGCTTAATATCGTTTGCTAATAAACACTAAGCCTTAGCGTAGTATCGCCTACTACGCTAAGGCTTTTTTGATCAGTGCTTAAGAATATTATGCTCTTTAAGATAAATCGCAATCGCTTCAGGCGACTCGAAGGCATTTAACAGCATTTCTTGTGCGCGCGCTTTTACGTCATTGTCTTCAGACGACGAAAGTAGGTGATACCAAGTTTTCACTAAGGCTAGTGGCGGCGTTTGAGTCATTGGGTTTCGCTCCAGCAATTCTTACTGCAAAATTCACATAAATCATCGTAACGTATGATTTGCCAAAACAAGCTCTGACCAGCATGAAAAAACGTGTAAATAAACGTCAACGCGCACTTTTTACAAGCAGCTGTGTAAAGTACACAACTGCTAGCCAAAAGAGACAGTGCGCTTAACGCCTAGGAATTTACATCCAAACCGGCTCAAGCTTGTGTGAGCATGGGCTTAAGGAATCGTCCAGTATGTGAAACTTCTTGTTCTGCCACATGCTCAGGTGTTCCTTCTGCAATAATCTGGCCACCTCCGGATCCCCCCTCCGGTCCAAGGTCGACAATCCAGTCTGCGGTTTTAATCACATCTAGGTTATGCTCAATAACCACAACGGTATTACCGTGATCGCGAAGTCTGTGAAGTACGGCCAATAACTGTTTAATATCGTGGAAGTGCAAACCCGTGGTTGGCTCATCCAAGATGTAAAGTGTCTGCCCAGTGTCTCTTTTTGACAACTCTTTCGCCAATTTCACTCGCTGCGCTTCACCACCAGATAACGTGGTAGCCGCTTGACCAAGTCGAATATAAGACAAACCCACATCCATAAGCGTTTGCAATTTGCGCGAAATAGATGGAATTGCATCGAAGAACTCGCGCGCATCTTCCACGGTCATTTCCAGCACTTCATGAATATTCTTGTCTTTGTACTTTATCTCTAGGGTTTCGCGGTTATAGCGTTTGCCCTGGCACACATCGCAAGGCACATATACATCTGGCAAGAAGTGCATTTCCACTTTAATCACACCATCACCCTGACACGCTTCACAGCGCCCGCCTTTAACGTTGAAGCTAAAGCGACCCGGCTTGTAACCGCGGGAGCGAGACTCCTGCGTGCCAGCAAACATTTCACGAATAGGCGTGAAAATACCCGCATAGGTGGCTGGATTTGAACGTGGCGTTCTGCCGATAGGGCTCTGGTCGATGTCTACGACTTTGTCGAGCAGCTCTAGGCCCGTCATCGATTTATGCGGCGCAGGCTCCGACGTGGTTGCTTTGTTTAATTCACGCTGGGCAATCTTGTAAAAGGTGTCGTTTATTAGCGTCGATTTACCCGAGCCTGAAACGCCTGTTACACACGTCATTACGCCCGTGGGAATGCGTAAGTCTACCGATTGCAAGTTATTACCTGTTGCGCCTGTAAGTTCCAACCATTTGTCGTCTTTTACAGGTGTACGCGAAGCCGGAATATCAATTTTCTCTCTACCCGACAGATACTTTCCGGTAAGTGAGTCTTCACTGTTTTTGATGTCTTCCAGTGACCCTTCGGCAATAATTTCACCACCGTGTACACCGGCACCTGGGCCAATATCTACAATATAGTCGGCTTCACGGATAGCGTCTTCGTCGTGCTCAACAACGAGTACGGTGTTACCGAGGTCGCGTAAGTGAGTAAGCGTATTGAGCAGGCGCTCATTGTCTCGCTGGTGCAGACCAATTGAAGGCTCATCCAGCACATACATAACGCCCACTAGACCAGCGCCAATCTGGCTTGCCAATCGAATACGCTGGGCTTCACCACCTGATAGGGTATCGGCGCTTCGCGACATAGACAGATAGTTAAGGCCTACGTTTACCAAAAAGCGCAAACGGTCCATGATTTCTTTTAAAATCTTTTCGGCTATTTGCGCGCGCTGACCTTCTAACTGTAACGTTTCGAAAAAGCCATACGCATCGGCAATAGACATATTTGCAATAGCAGGCAAGTTAGTGTCTTGAATAAACACATTTCGGGCTTCCACGCGAAGCCGTGTGCCGTTGCAGCTACTGCAATGCTGCTGACTTAAGTATTTGGCTAACTCTTCGCGTACCGAGTTTGACTCAGTTTCGCGATAGCGGCGCTCCATATTGGGAATGATGCCCTCAAATGGATGTTTGCGCTCCATTACATCGCCCCGCTCGTTTATGTATTTAAACGATAATGACTTACCTTTCGAACCATAAAGCACGATATCTTGGTGCTTTTTATCTAGCTCTTCAAACGGAGCGGTAAGGCTAAAATCGTAGTGATCAGCGACCGCCTGAAGCATTTGGAAGTAATAATAACTGCGCTTATCCCAGCCGCGTATTGCCCCGCCAGAGAGGCTTAATTCGGTATTGCCAACCACGCGTGCCGGGTCGAAAAATTGTCTCGTACCTAAACCGTCACATGTTGGACACGCGCCCGCTGGGTTGTTAAACGAGAACAGTCGAGGCTCAAGCTCGCTAATGCTGTAGCCGCAGTGCGGACATGCAAAGTTAGCTGAAAAGACAATTTCTTCAGCGTCTTTGTCGTCCATATCTGCTACGACAGCGTTTCCTCCAGCAAGACTAAGTGCCGTTTCAAATGACTCAGATAACCGAAGCGCCATGTCGTCGCGCACCTTGAAACGATCTACCACCACTTCGATGGTGTGCTTCTTGTGCAGGTCTAGCGGCGGCGGATCCGATAGGTCACATACCTCTCCATCAATGCGCGCACGAATAAAGCCCTGTGCTGAGAGGTTTTGCAAAGCTTTTACGTGTTCACCTTTACGCTCTTTAACGATAGGCGCTAATAGCATTAGCTTACTGCCTTCTGGCATCGCCAACACTTTATCCACCATTTGACTGACGGTCTGGGCGTCTAGCGGTACATCGTGATCAGGGCAGCGAGGCGTACCTACACGGGCAAACATCAGTCGCAAGTAATCGTAAACTTCGGTGATGGTACCTACGGTAGAGCGAGGGTTGTGTGACGTTGATTTTTGCTCAATGGATATTGCAGGCGATAAACCCTCAATATGATCAACATCGGGTTTTTCCATCATGGAAAGGAACTGACGGGCATAGGCAGACAAAGACTCAACGTAACGTCGTTGACCTTCTGCGTATAGCGTGTCAAATGCTAGAGACGATTTACCCGAGCCAGAAAGGCCGGTTATCACCACCAGTTTGTCTCGTGGCAGTGTTAAATCGATGTTTTTCAAGTTGTGGGTGCGAGCACCGCGAATTTCGATTTTATCCATTGAAGCCTAAATGAGAGAAAAAGAATCAGTATGCCATAGGTGTCAACTAAAGTGATATGACATTCAAGTTATACTGTGAGTAGAGGGAGCAGATCACCTTACCGGTGTTTACTCGCCTTGTAGTTGTTCAATGTGGTGGTTTATTCCTCACTTTTAAACCCCACACTATGCAAATGATTAACGCCAGCGTTGATTGCATTAATCGAATTTAAGGTAAGTGGGCGTAAGTGATACCAGTCCGCATAGATAATTACACACTCAGCGAGACTTAAAATGTTCGTAATCGCGGCGTGTTACCGCAGGTATAGTGGTTCTACATCAAGGTGACACAACAAAGAGTACGGACATTTTAAACTCGCCCTTCTGAGTGGGCAATTATCTATGCGGACTGGTATTATGCTACACTTCGCGACTTTATTCTTCTTGCAGCAGAAACCGGTGTTCTCTGCGCGCTTTTTTGTTTTTTTGATTTTACTTATTGAGGGACACAGACGCTTTGAACGCTTTGGAATTACGCGCCGCGCTTGCACTTGCCTCCGTTTACGTTTTACGCATGATGGGGTTGTTCATGGTTATGCCAGTTTTGGCGGTTGCTGCTATGGACTACCCTGACTATTCTCCGCTATTGGTGGGGCTTGCCGTGGGGGGATATGGTCTAACGCAGGCCGCGCTTCAAATTCCCATGGGCATGATGTCTGATAAATGGGGGCGCAAACCTGTCATTTTGTTAGGGCTTGCCGTATTTGCATTGGGAAGCTTTGTGGCCGCGAATGCCGACAGTATGGTCATGATGATTGTAGGGCGTATTCTTCAAGGTGCGGGAGCCATTGCAGGTGCAATAATGGCACTTGCTACCGACGTAAGCCGCGAAAGTCAGCGGGCTAAAGTATTAGCCATCATAGGAATCGCCATTGGCTTTTCGTTCTATTTGGCCGTTATTTTAGGGCCACTTATTGCCAACAGCTATGGCCTTGCAGGCGTTTTCGGCATTACTGGCATCTTGGCCATTCTATGCATGCCGCTGGTTAAATGGGTTGTCCCAAACGGTGTACAGCTGAGCAGTGGCGATACACTTCCTCAAAAAGATCAGCTAAAACGTTTAGTATTTTCATCTCAGTTATGGCGTTTAAATATCAGCGTGATGATTTTACACATGATGATAACGCTGCTTTTCGTGCAGCTTCCGGTCACGCTGCTAAATTTCGATATGGCGTTGGACAGCCATTGGACCGTTTATTTACCTGTACTAGGCGCATCCATTGTTGGCCTTATTATAATGATGGGGATGGCAAGGGGGCGAACGCCTAAATCGCTGCTTGTCACAGGTGTAGTGTTAATGGGTGGCGCATTTTTAGCGCTTAGCTTGGAAGACCACAGCTGGTGGTGGGTGACGGCAGCGGTCGTGCTGTTCTTTACTGGCTTTAATTACTTAGAAGCGAATTTTCCTGCGTTGGTGTCGAGCATTGCGCCGGCTGGGCAAAAAGGAACGGCCATGGGGCTTTACGCCAGTTTCCAGTTTTTTGGTGCATTTTTGGGAGGCGTAATATCTGGTTTGGTTACTGATATTTGGTCTCAAGACATCGCCTACGGTATTGGCGCTGCCAGCACATTGCTTTGGCTCTTCATCATTTTTGGGGTGAAAGAAGCGAGCCGTGTTAAGCGTGTGATGATGAACGGTGAGTTTGATAATTCAAATATCTCCAGCATCGAAGCAGAACTAATGCGAGTACCAGGTGTACTAGAAGTGACATTAAACAGTCAAAATAACGCGGTATACCTTAAGGTTGACCGCGACTTTGACGCGGTCAAAGCGCGAGATGTGTTGTCAGCGTAAAAAGGGCAGTGCATTAAAAACCAAAACAGGTTAGCACCACAAGATTTGTTAAAAAGGAAGGGAGCACCATGATTGACCTAAGTAGTTACAAAGCCATCATTTTTGACATGGACGGCACCTTGGTCGATTCAATGGGCGCACATATTGATGCGTGGCAGCTTACGTGTGACGCGTTCGACTACCCCTTCGACCGAGACTATCAATATAGTTTAGGTGGCGTTCCTACCTTTGAAACCGTACACCTCATGAATGCCAAGTATGGCAAAAGCCATGATCCTGCAAAGGTTGCTCTATATAAAAAACAGGCCTTTGAAGGGCTAGACCATGTTCCCAGACTTATTCAAGATACCCTGGACGTGTTTAATCACTATAAGGGAAGCGTACCCATTGCTGTGGGGACAGGCTCAGATAGGCAGCACGCGCAAATGGTGTTAAATGAGCATGGCTTACTCGCCCAGTTATCGGCGTTGGTAACCGCAGATGATGTAAGCAAAGGCAAACCACATCCTGAAACCTTTTTACGTGCTGCGGAATTAATGGGCGTTGCACCACAGCATTGTGTGGTGTTTGAAGATACCGACATGGGCCGAAAAGCGGCCGTTGACGGTGGCATGGCGTGCTTTATGGTCGATAATACGCGGCTTATCTACTGAATCTTAGCCCGATTGAAAGTTCGAGCTTAGCGCTTACGCTCACTCAATCGCGTTCACTCTATAATTTCTTAAGCTTATACCGCCTCTAGTTCGCTTAGCGCATTTTTGCAATTGTGTAACAGTGACGACTTTATACGTTTGGTGGCATCATCAATGGCGGTTTTCATGGCATCGATAGCAATCTGATTGCTCTCTTTTTCACTGACACTGGCGTTTACATTCACGCTTTGCCCTTTGAAGGTGGTGGCCGGTGAATACTCATCTGCATAGTCAGGCTTGTACTTAACCTTAAGCACCACAGTGGCAACCATATTACTTCCTAAGCTTTTTATAAACGCGCGGTTTAGTACTACTTTAACGCTATTGGCTGCTTCAATATCTGGGCTAACATTCATCGCTTCTAAGCTTTGCTGTAACAGTGAATAGAGCGTGTCTTCTATTCCATTACTGCTTCCAACGAGCAAGTCTTTACTCGACCGTATGTCGATTAATTCTGCCAAGTTAATTGGACAAGCTTTCGCTTTAGACATGGTTAGCTGATAGTCTTTTCTCTGCGACGCAGGAATTAATGATGAATCAAGCTCGGGTGGCGTAGACTCGCAGGCAATAAGCAAGGGTAGGGCACAGCAGGCAACAATAAGTCGAGCTGGTGATGTAGCGTAAGACATGGAAAATGTTCTACTTTTCATTAAATTATTTTTGTTTAATGCAGATAAATTATGCAAGTAATATTGTCTTTAGTATAAGAAAGTTTGTATCGCTAAGAAACAGAACAACTGTTGCAAACTGTTACAGCTTGTTTAGCATAGGTGAGGGACTGTTGGTCAGCGACACAACCATTACACCTATATAACCTGAAAATAAATTTCGCTATAACCAATCAACACGGACAGTTCTTTAATGATGAGCTTAAAAAACGCGGTAATCAGTGTAGTTGCAAGTGTTTCACTTATTGGGTGTGCAATTAACGTGTCCCCTTCGGCCTTCTTTCATCAAGACTCTCAACAACAGCCCATTGATACCACTAAGCTACATGCTGCCATTCAAAACGATAAAACTGCTGCGGGTATTACCCGTATTGAAGTAAAAAACAAAGAGGGCCTTACCCTTCGAGGTGTTGCGGTTTCTTATCCCAACCCTATCGTTAATATTGTGTTTTTTGCCGACAATCGCATGCCGATAAGCGAAAATAATAGCGTTATACATAGGCTAGGGAAGCTACCCGCAAATATTTTGTGGTTAGACTATCAGGGGGTGGGCGCTAGCGATAAAGCAGAAGACTTAAGCATTAACGCTATTAAACAAGATGCGTTAACCCAGTTTGACTATGTAAAAAGTGCATTCGACGCGTCTATTCCTACAATTGTTCACGGTCGAGGCATTGGCAGTTATTTCGCAAGCTATGTGGCCGCTAATCGGCGTATTGACGCACTAGTATTAGATGGCGCGTTTAATAATATTTCAGACTTAATTGCCAACATGATACCAGGGTTTTCTAACTCGTTTACTAATATGAAGCTTCACGACGAAGTGCATAGCATGCAAATTGCGCCAATTCTGCGCCATTATGATGGCCCGCTTTGGTTGCTAGTAGGTGAATACGATAAGATAACGCCTTATCCCATCAGCCAGCAGTTGCTAAAAGATGCATCAAGCAGCGAAAAGTATATTTCAGTTATTCCTAGCGCTACCCACAATGCAACGTTAAAAAGCGACTATTCCATTGAACAGTACCGCCAGTTTTTAGCTAGATTTACACAATAAAGAGTTCCTTACTCGTTGTGGATAACTCGTGGAAAACCTTGTTGGTAAGTCTGTTAATAGCCATATAGAACAACTGATCACGATCTTAAAGGCACTTTCTGGTCGGATCACGAAAAATCAGTTAAATCAAGCGCTGTAGAGCCATTGATGCTGATCTTAATATTATTTGATCGTAAAGCCATACAGGATCAGGCAATTTTCCCCATTGGGGATAAAAGTCTGGAGCAAAACGATCAAGCAGTGATTTTTGTCAATACTTTACTGTCATAAAATTTTCAGAATACGCTTGAGCAGTATTACAACGAATTGCGATTAATCAGCCACCAAACCACGTAGAATTAGCTAAAAAAATACCCGCCGTCGGCGGGTATTAATAATTGCTATATAGCCATCGATAGGATGTGGTTTAAAAAACTGTACCAGAACGTGTATTAAATTCGAATGATGGAGTCGCGTTTGACTACCGTTGGGGTATATTTAAATGTTAGGCCGTCTTCTGGCTTACTGCCCGATGCATATTTCAATGCGAGTTCAGCCGCTTTGGCTGCCATCATTTCCACAGGGTATCGAAGCGTGGTTAATTTAGGTCGGCAGTATTTAGCGAGCAATACGTCATCGTAACCCATTACCGACACTTGGTCGGGCACACAAATGCCATGATCTTGCAGCATTGTCATCGCCCCTGAAGCCATTGCATCGTTGTATGCTAACACGGCAGTAAATTGGGCGCCTGTGGCAAGCAAATTCTGCATCGCTAATTCACCGCCCTCCTGATCGGGGGTGGCATACTCAATCATACTCTCAGTCAAACTTAACTTTGCGTTGTCGACAGCGTTTCTAATACCTTCTAAACGGTGGTTAGGGTCGTCGATACGATATTGGCTACTAATTACTGCTAAATGCTTATGACCCTGACTGATGGCATATTCGGCCATAAGGCGGCCGCCTGTCACGTTATCTAGCCACACGCACCTATTTGCAATTTCAGGAATATATCTATTTATCAGCACAAAGCCAGGGACTTGTTTAGCAAAGCCGATAAGCGTTTCATCATCTAGCGCTTTACTGTGAACAACCATGGCTTCTACGCGGTGTTCTAACAAGGTTTCAATAGCGCGAAGTTCGGTTTCTTTTTCTATGGAGCCCGCGCTCAACAATATTTGAACGTTGTTCTTTCGCGTTATCGACTCGACGCCGTGGGCGAGCATGGCAAAAAACGGATCGTGAAGTTCAGCGATGACCACACCTAGCGACGCACTGCGTTTTGTTACAAGCGCACGCGCATTAGCGTTGGGACGATATCCCATTTCTTCCATGATTTTTTTAACGCGCTTGCGTGTGTCATTGCCCACTTTCGGGCCATTATTAATAACCCTTGATACGGTAGCCAATGAGACACCAGCGGCTTGGGCTATATCTTTTATTGTTGCCATTTTCTTTTCAAACTTCGTTTTTATTGCATGGGGGCGATTAGGCCTAATAGACATAGCGTACAATATATTTACAAAAAAAGATAAACATCTCACTTAAGCAAATTTATAAATAATCGACGTTATTTGCGTTTGAAAGGGGCGAATTTATTTAATTTAAAGTGGTCCCACCTTTTATATTTATTCAGCTATACGCTACAAAATAGAACGGAAAACGTATAACCTCTCTGCGCTTTATTATTCAAATTCCACCGTTTGTATTTAAATAGGTGAGCCTAAGGCCTGTTCTCTAGCGCCTTAGTTGTGCAGATTAAGGTAAAAATATTGTTATGAAAATAAACGTATCTGTATTCGGTGAAGTAAACGGTAGCACGGTCAAGGCTTTCACATTAAATAACGCCAATGGCATGTCTGTTACCTTGCTAAATTACGGCGGTATTATAAAAGACATCACTGTGCCAAATGCCGAGGGAAAACCAATACACTGTGTTCAGACCTTTGATACTTTGCAAGAGTACATCGACGACCCTAGCTATCGCGGTGCGATTGTAGGGCGTTATGCAAATAGAATAGGTCATGGCACCTTTTTCTTAAATGGTACGCAGTACACGCTGGATAAAAATGGTGGAGAGCACAACCTACATGGTGGCTTTGCTGGTTTTCACAAAAAAATATGGCAGGCAAGTACGGACGAGTTAGACAACAGTGCTAGCGTAACCTTTAAATTGCATAGTCCTGACGGGGAAGGCGGTTTTCCGGGTAATGTGAAAGTTGAAGCCTGTTATACATTAAACAATGACAATGAACTTTCACTCGAACTTTCTGCTACGACAGACAAAGAAACCCCGTTGAGCTTTACCCAACACGCGTACTTCACCTTAAGTGACGACGATAAAGTGGGGAGTACCCTGCTACACATTGATGCTGAACAAGTGACTGATGCCGACAGCTCGCTATTACCGACCGGTAAATTAGTGGACATTGGCGGTACGCCATTCGATTTCTTATCACTAACCCCCATTGAAAAAAGAGCGAGTCAACAAACATCGCATGCGTTGTTTGATAGGGTTGGTGGGTACGATCACAACTACGTACTTCGTGCGGCAAAGGGTAGTGAACCCCAAGCCACTGTAATGGCGCCTGATACAGGTATTTCGATGGAGTTATTCACTACACTACCAGGCTTGCAGTTTTATACAGGTAGCCTTGAGAGTGATGAACAACTCGGCGCCCTGTGTTTAGAGCCACAACATTTTCCCGATGCGCCGAATAAGCCGGCTTTCCCTAACTGCTTCGTTAAGCCTGAGGAAACCTTTAAAGCCGCTATCCGCTATAAGTTTAGAGCCGGCTAATTCCGCTACACTAGTAAAAGAAAATTAATTGTTATTAATTTAACAATTATTTTTCTTTGTTACTTAATTGATAAACCGGAACGCATGCTATATTATTGTTAGGGTAAACGTTTAACCCTATTTTAAGTTGCGCACTAGAGCGTAGCTGGCCTATTCAGAGAGAGTGATTATGGGAACGCCCTTCGATCCTACAAACGATCCACATCGCCGTTACAATCCATTGTTGGGGGAGTGGGTGTTAGTGTCGCCTCACCGTGCTAAGCGTCCTTGGCAAGGAGCCTCAGAAGAGCCTAACAACGAGCAAAAGCCGTCTTATGATCCTACGTGTTATTTGTGTCCAACCAATACGCGAGTAAACGGGGAAGTGAACCCTGATTACAAAGGCACGTTTGTTTTTCAAAATGACTTTGCCGCACTTAAGCAAGACACAGAACAAGCTAGCGAGAAAAAGGGCCTATTTCAGTTTGAAACCGAACAGGGGTGTAGCCGTGTTATTTGTTTTTCACCTGACCACAGCAAAACACTGCCTGAGCTTACTGATGAAGAGCGAGTAGACGTAGTTAACACGTGGAAAGCGCAAACTGCTGAACTAGGTGAGACCTATCGCTGGGTTCAGGTTTTTGAGAACAAAGGCTCCATGATGGGCTGCTCGAACCCGCACCCTCATGGACAAGTGTGGGCACAGCAACACATACCCACTGACCCTGCCAAGAAAGTATCGCAGTTAAAGCAATACTTCACTGAAAACGGCACGCCTATGCTTTTAGACTACGCAGAACAGGAAGTGACGAAGCAAGCGCGTGTGGTTTGTCAGAATGACGATTGGGTCGTTGTTGTTCCGTATTGGGCTGCGTGGCCCTTTGAAACGTTACTATTACCTCGTTTCAACGTGCAATCCCTGCATAAACTATCTGATTATCAGTCGCTATCACTTGCCAAAATTATTGGTGAGATAACCGCAAAATACGATAATTTATTTGAGACGTCTTTCCCTTATTCAATGGGGTGGCACAGTGCGCCGTTCGATAATGAAGAACACCAAGAATGGACGCTTCACGCGCATTTCTTCCCGCCACTTCTTCGTTCAGCGAGCGTGCGCAAGTTTATGGTTGGCTATGAAATGATGGCAGAGGCTCAGCGCGATTTAACGCCTGAACAAGCAGCAGACAGATTAAAAGCACTGCCTACAGTGCACTATAAAAAACGTGAGAAGACGAATGGATAACCAAGTACTTTCTTCAAAATTTGAAGCGCAGTATGGCGAAGCGCCAGCGTTAATCGCACATGCGCCGGGTCGAGTGAACATTATTGGTGAGCATACCGATTATAACGAAGGGTTCGTATTTCCGGCTGCAATCAATTTTGGAACGTGGGTTGCGGCAACAAAGCGCGCAGATAATGGCATCGTGGTTACCGCGATGGATTACGAAAATCAGCAAAACCAGTTCTCGTTGTCAGACATTAACTATGACGAAGAACAAGGGTGGGCAAACTATGTTCGCGGCGTAGTGAAAGTACTTAAAGAGGCCATTCCAGATTTTGGCGGCGCTAACTTATTGGTTACGGGCAATGTGCCACAAGGCGCTGGGTTAAGCTCTTCGGCATCTTTTGAAGTGGCTATATTAAAAGCGTTAAGCGCGCTGTATGAGTTGCCTCTTGATGGTGTGCAGGCCGCGCTGCTTGGTCAAAAAGCAGAGAATACTTTTGTGGGCTGTTCATGCGGTATTATGGACCAGCTAATTTCGGCAATGGGTAACGAAGGTAATGCCATGTTACTTGATTGTCAGTCGCTGGCCATTGAGCATTCGCCGCTGCCTGACTCACATCAAATCGTTATTATTAATTCAAACGTAAAACGTGGCTTGGTTGATAGTGAATACAACCTGCGTCGCGAGCAGTGCGAGCAAGGTGCATCTCTTCTTGGTGTGTCTTCATTGCGTGAAGCAACCATTGAAATGCTGGAAGAAGCCAAGCCGCATATGCCCGACGTGGTTTATCGCCGCGCAAGGCACATCATTACTGAAAATGCACGGACGCTTGCAGCTAGCCAAGCTTTAAAAAATGGTGATATCGAAACGGTGAGCGAAGCTATGGCCCAATCCCACATTTCTATGTGCGACGACTTTGAAATTACTGTTCGCCCAATTGATTATTTAGTTGAGATTATTGGTGAAGTATTAGGCAAATCTGGTGGTGTTCGAATGACTGGAGGCGGCTTTGGCGGGTGCGTAGTGGCACTTGCGCCATCCGACAAAGTTGAAGCTGTGAAGCAGATAGTTGCCGATAAGTACTTTGCTGAAACAGGGTATAACGCTGATATTTACGTGTGTACCGCTGCTCAAGGTGCCTTTGCTGAAACGAGTTAGGCACACTGCAAAAATACGGTATGAAGAACTAGCTACCTAGGTTTCTTATCCTAATCTTCTTATATCTCGCTCGAAATGTAACCGCGAAGGACAAATTTATGAAAAATATTAAATCTAGTTAAAAAAAGTAAACAAAGTGTGATACTAATATGAGCTTAGACAAGTGTGGTTTTGGGCAACGTTGAGTTGCATAAGAATGAACACTTGTTTGATTAAACGCGTTTTTAAAAACGTGACATCGGTGTGGCAAAAACCAATAGAATAATAAAAACAATTTTTCACCTGTGTTCCCTGCATAAAAATAATCGCCGCACCCAAAATAAAAACTTTGGGAAAAACTATGAAATTAGCATCAATAGATATCACATTATTTGTGGTATATGTCGTCGCGCTCGTTGGAATTGCGTGGTGGGTTTCTCGTGAAAAGCAGGGCCACCAAAAAGATACAAACGATTACTTTCTTGCAGGCTCAAGCTTACCTTGGTGGGCAATTGGCGCATCACTAATAGCGGCCAATATATCAGCCGAGCAAATCATTGGTATGTCCGGCTCGGGATATCAATTAGGCCTCGCCATAGCTTCTTACGAGTGGATGGCCGCCATCACGCTGCTTATTGTAGGTAAGTTCTTTTTACCGATTTTCTTAAAACACAAGATTTACACCATGCCTCAATTTTTAGAGCAGCGCTACGACCATCGCGTGCGAAAAGTCATGGCTATCTTTTGGCTAGGCGTGTATGTCTTCGTAAACCTCACCGCCGTGCTTTGGCTTGGTGCCCTTGCCATTAACACCATCGCAGGTGTGGATATGATTTACGGCATGATGTTCCTTGGCCTTTTCTCGCTAACCTATTCCCTTTACGGCGGTCTTAAAGCTGTAGCCTTGACCGACATTATTCAAGTGGTTTTATTGGTACTGGGCGGTTTGTTCCTTTCATATACTGCGCTGAACTTAATCAGTGACGGCAATGGCGCTATTCAAGGTTTCGTCGATTTAACTAACAAGTTGCCAGAAAAGTTCGACATGATCCTGTCGAAAGACAATCCGCACTATATGGATTTACCGGGTATTTCAGTGCTGGTAGGCGGTATGTGGATAATGAACTTGTCGTACTGGGGCTTTAACCAATACATTATTCAAAGAACGTTAGCCGCAAAAAGCGTACAGGAAGCACAAAAAGGGATTGCCTTTGCGGCTTTCTTAAAGCTACTTATGCCGCTAATCGTCGTGCTACCTGGAATAGCTGCAGTACTTATCGTGCCTGACTTAGCTAAGCCAGATCAAGCTTACCCAAGCTTAATGACGCTTATGCCTGTAGGTCTTAAGGGGATAATTTTTGCGGCGTTAGTTGCGGCTATCGTCTCTTCACTTGCGTCAATGACAAACAGTGTCTCTACTATTTTCACTATGGACTTATATAAAGATAAGCGTCCTAACGAGTCTCAGCAGCACTACGTGAAAGTAGGGCGTATAGTGAGCTTTGTAGCACTGATAATCGCCATGATTGTTGCCAAGCCGCTATTGGGCAATTTCGACCAAGCGTTCCAATACATTCAGGAGTTTACTGGTTTCTTTACACCAGGAATTTGCGCGCTGTTCGTGCTGGGTATGTTTTGGAAGAAAACGACGGCGAACGGTGGTTTGCTTGCCGCCCTCGGCTCGTTTGTACTGAGTATTGTATTTAGACAAGTTTGGCCAGAACTACCGTTCATCGACCGCGTGGGTATCGTATTCCTACTTTGCGTTGCGCTTGCTGTAGTTGTTTCGCTTCTAGAGAAAAAAGGGGTCAGTGAAAACGCCGTTGATATAAACGATGTTGAATTTAAAACCACGAAAGGGTTCAACGTTGCATCAATAGCCGTAGTGCTTGTTACAGCAGCGTTTTACATTACCTGGTGGTAAAATTGATAGGGCGTATTTACTTCATACGCCCTTATCATACTTTATGAAAAACAACGCGAAAGTTCAGAAGACGCTGACAATAAATTTTGCTAAGTTCTAGAATGTGTTGCAGTTGGTAGCGTATAAGTGGGGCGAAAAACTTCAAATTTCCCCAATAAAATACGATATACTAACCGGCTAATATTCGATGAACTTTCGCGCTTGCTGATGTCTTAGTTAAAAGAGTTATGCAGCAAGCCACTAAAAACGTTACAGGAGACATCAATGGCAACGAAAGGCGTTAATAAGGTTATTCTTGTTGGAAACCTTGGCAATGATCCTGAAGTTAGATACATGCCTAACGGAAACGCCGTTGCGAACTTAAGCCTAGCAACTAGCGAAAGCTGGAAAGACCAACAGGGTCAGGTTCAAGAGCGCACTGAGTGGCACCGCCTTACAATGTACCGTCGCTTAGCAGAAATTGCCGGAGAGTACCTGAAAAAGGGCTCGCAAATTTACGTAGAAGGTAAATTGCAAACGCGTAAGTGGCAAGATCAGCAAGGTCAGGATAAGTACACCACTGAAATTATCGTAGATCAAATGCAAATGCTTGGCGGTCGCGGCGGTGATGGTGGCGGCGGAAACGGCGGTTACCAGCGTCCTCAAAACAACCAAGGCGGTTATAATCAAGCGCCAGCGCAAGGTGGTTACAACCAGGCTCCACAACAAGGTGGAGGCCAGCAAGGCGGCTATAACCAGAGCCAGGGCCAAGGCGGTGGTTATAATCAAGCGCCGCAGGGTGGTAACCCGTCACAGCCTAAGACTCCGCCTATGGCTGAACCAGACTTCGATTTTGACGACGATATTCCGTTTTAGTCCGTTTACCTGATACATATCACGTGTTAAAAATATTATAAGAGCCGCTTTATAGCGGCTTTTTGTTTTGAGCTAAGTTCGCTTAATTATGAGATTGATGCCCGCCATAGCTTCTCTCAATTATCTTAAAATGATTTCAGTATTCACCTATGCGGTTTACCAAATAAGCGTGAACAGCGAGCGTTTAAGATTCTCATGTAAGAAAAATCGGGTTTTACAGTGTCAGTAGTAGTAACAGTGGTGGCTTTTCTTTTGTTGTCCCTAAAGAGCGGCATGTTATTTGCCCAAACAGGTGGAAAATGTGAAGGTGAAAAATGCACTTTTCAAAAGCCTACAGTGACCTGGGTACGCCCACCAGAGCTTGGACTTGAAGGCAATGGTGTCAGCATTACAGCGGGCCCGCTTTACGACGTAATGGCCTATCTTTCTACATACTTAAATGGTTATGAACATAAGTTTGAAGTTTACCCAGTGAAGCGTGCATGGTCGCTAGTCCGGAATACGCATTCTTCTGAAAAAGTTTATTGCTTTTATGGGGCTGCCTATCAGAAGGAACGAGTAGAATGGGGATATTTCACCCAACCTACCTCTATTAACTTACCGCTACTGATCGCTGCTAAAAAAGCATTACATTCCTCCTCGAATAAGAAGTTAGTCGCCGGGCATGCTAACCCAATGTTGGGTTATTTTGAGTCCGTTTCATTGCGAACACTTCTTCGACAAAACTTGAGAACGGTGCTTTACGACGAAGTGAACAACGTTTATGCCGATACGGTCGAGCAATGGGCTACACCGAATAATGTGGTGCGTTTAAATGGTTTAGGGAAAGATTTAGGCATGCATACAATTGAGCTACTGGAAAGTGGCAGAATTGACTTTGGATATGTAGGTCACCGCGAGTTTTCAGTATTACCAAAAGAAGAGCTCGACGTGCTTCATGTTTATCAAATCAGCGAACTATCGCAAGAGTTAAGAGGAACAAAACGCGTACTTTGTTCTAAAAGTGAGCTAGGGCATATAGTCACTAATGCTTTAGATAATGCATTTACGGACATCATGTCTAACCCTAAGCAAAATCAAATTTTTAGAGACATCAATTTTGCAGCAGATGGATATCCTTTATTTTTTAAACCACTTTTCGATGAAAGGTGGAGTAAAGTTATGGTCAATTAATCATGCGATAGTACGGCTTCATTTGGAGCTCTACGAAAATCTATAGTTCAGCGTCACTTGCTAATCAGGTGAGTTAAAAAGTTATCTTACGTGACACCAACCCAATCCTTTTTACCAGTCGTCGCGCCTGAATAATTGGTGATCCCGAACTCCATTTCCAAACTCATCACTTTAGCGTGAGGTTGGAAATGGAGGAGATGCTTACGGTAACTTAGCTTATTCCATCTTCACCAGTGCAACTTTACCCACTTCAATGCCACGCCAACCGTTTTTAGGTGCGCGTTTGAGTGGTGGTAATATAAATTGAAGCCCTGTGATCTGGTGAATATCCAAAGGAGGTTGCTCGTCAAATGGCCCCATGGTAACTGGCATAAACATAGGGTACGCACGAGTTAATAAGGTCGCCGTGGGTTTTAGGGCCGAAACAGGAAGAATCAAGGTTTTCCATTCGTCACTTACAGTAAAATCAGTGCCGTAGGCCAGCCCATCGTTAGCAATAACGCCAAATTGCAACCGGTCGCTATTGCCTAATGAACGAACGCGTAGTGCAATAGCGTTATATTTTTTCAAGGTACGGTCTATCAAAGTGGCATTTTTAGGGAGATCCGTACGCAGTAATGGCCCACCAGATTGAAGGTTATCGTCAAAGACTTTGAGCGTAACTGTTTCGCCATCGGTGGTCGCCGAAGAGGCCGGCCAGCTCACCGTGTTTTGCGGTGGTACAAACGTCCCTCTCGCTTCGCTTGGGTTAAAGAGAAGTACTGGACTGCCTGCAGGTTGCAATATCGTGTGATAGTAAGCATTATTCGAGAAATCCCAATCCTGCGGTTTTCCACGTTGCTTACCAGGGTAAGTTACTGTGGTATTTCCGTCAGTAATGGTAAAGGCGTATTCCAATTTACCTGAGAGTTTCCACGTATTGTCATTCGGTAGTGTAACTTGATAAACCCCTTTATCTCCTTGTTGCATAGGCAAAGTAACGAAGTCACTGTGGCCCTCATAACGTACATTTAAGGTAACGAGGGGATTAGGCGTTACACTTTGCACCGTCGCACTAAAGGTCAGGGTATCACCAAGAGTCCGCTGACGTTGGGGTTGGTGAGTCACTATGGTTTCACCTGGTTTGATTGGCGGTAAGTAATAGGCCGAGTCTATGTCACCTGGTGGCTTTGCCTCTGATGGTGATAGCCAATATACCCCAGGCGTGACAACGAAATTACCTCCTGAAGCCTGAGACTGGTAGTTGTTGCCGTCGTTAACACCAGTCACCCCAAAGCGCTCGCCCAGACCGGGAAGGAAAAGAGTCATGCTATTGGCTTTAACTGACAACCGACTGACTTCTCGGTTAAGACTAGAGTTCTGATGTGGGTCTTGTAGATTGATCACATCGGGGAATACCTCTAATCGCCACTGCGAGTCTCCCAGTTTATCCAAGAAGTATGCACCGGAGCCCGTGTATTTAACCAGCTCAGATGATCCAACCCCTGCAATGTGAGTTAGGCTATCAACATCTTTAGGGCTGCGAGTGGTGCTGTTTGTGTAATAGAACTGTTTAGTATCATCAAACACGGCCAAGTCAGCGAGGTAGTCCAGTGTTGTATGATGAAATTGGTTACTCTGCGGGTAATCTGGAGCTTCATAGTCCTGAGGTAAATTACGAAACTCTCCACCGGCAATCATCAAACTTATTGCTTTCGCTGGCGTATACAATAAATTTAAGTAGTGAGTATTGTAGTCTGAGTTACTGTCTGCAATTACCGCAGGGTCGTAAGCAAACTGAGTGGCCCATTGAAACCCCGCGTCGCGAAAGCTGCGTGCCATCGCGGGGTACGTTACGCTATTTGTGATATCCGCCGCGTCAAATTCGTAAATCATGCGCGCTTTATCACTGCACCCGCTGATATCACTAAATGGGTTGGTATACGTTGAAACCGCAGGCAGTACATTGGTATTCAACGCACTGTATTTTAATAAACCAGTGGGATACCACTGATACGCGATACCATCTATTGACGTGTTACATACCGCTTTGGCAAAGTCTCTCTGGTCACCTTGTTCACTAATGTTATAGAACAAAGGCTTGGTAACACCTGCGTCTTTAACCGTTTTAATTAAGGTTTCGATATACGTCGCACTCTTTTGTGGAGCTAAGCGATGTTTGGGCTCATTAAAAAGCTCAAAGGCGATAATTTCAGGGTCGCTGCCAAGGGGTTGCCCAGTGTAGCGGTTTTTATGCGCCATAAACTGAGTCAGATAGCGCTGCTGGGCGGCAATAAGCGCAGGCTTTTCATTCATATCGTTTTTGCTGTAGCCCACTGCAAATCCAGGCTCAGCGGGATCTGGTTCGGGATAGCCCGTTCCCCACCATGCAATGGGAGTGATGATAGCGCGAATGCCATGCTCTTGAAGGCGCATCATCAGATAATCGAATAACTCAAGATATTCATTGTCGATGAGATTGCCTTCTTTATCGCTGATGGCTTTGTCCCATACGTGAATGCGATAGGCATTTAGCTTAAGCCGAGCCATATGGTCGACGTCTATATCGATAGCGACTTTGTGATCGATTCCACGCCGGGCAATAGCGAGATAACCATAGGCAAACGGTGCACTGTAGTTGGCACCAAACAAGTAGACTGGGTCGCCGTTGCCCCATAACAACCGACCGTTTTCTACTGTCACGGGGGTAGGGGGTAACGTGGTATTGGTCAAACTTACTGCGCTACTTGAGCCTGCTGTAGTTAAGCTCATAGTAGCCAAGACGATTGAGGTTACGAATATTTTTGAGAACATCTTAACTTTCCTACCAGTTAGGCTTCACGATAGCCGTTAGGGTTAGACGACTGCCACCGCCAACTGTCTTTCACCATGTCTTCTAAGGTGCGGGTGGCTTGCCATCCCAACACCCCCAGTGACTAATATATGCATGGGTCTTTCCTTACTTTTCAAGTGACAATGTTGCAGGTTTTAGACCTTTGGCAGTAACCGTGATTTCGGCGTTTTTAAGTGTTTCACCGATTTCAATTAATAAAGCACCTTCTCCCCGTGATGTCGTAATGGGGCTTTGATTTAATAATTTAATATCGCCTTCAACTTCAGCATTCAGCTCGATGTTATTTGTGCGAACAGGATTGCCCTTAGCATCTACCATTTGTGCGTATATAAATACTTTGTCTTTCACGTAGGGAGTAGGAGCAATACCTGAGGTGTCGAGTCGTAGCGTTAGCGCAGTGGCGTTCTCTGGCGTTGTGACACTATGACGAGCGACAATATTCTCACTAATTAGCGCTTCAGCACGCAATGTACCAGGCTCGAAGTTATCTATTGAGAAGGTAAAGGGAGGATGCGCTAAGTGCGTACTCAAAGCATCAGTGTCGGGGCTTTGCGTCGCAATTAAGCGATCGTTGAGGTAAAGCGCGACGCGCTCGGCATTTGAGAAAACGCGCACATTAGTGCTTGACGTTTCATCCCAATTACTTGCGATATACACCATGGGACCGCTTTCAAATTGCGGGGCGTGTTCGTCTGCATTCCGTTGACTTTGGAAAAAGTAATAGCTGAATTTAGGCTGACGATAAATACTGGCGATACCCGAAGCTTCAATGTCATCGGCATAGCCGCGGTTATAATCAAACATTACCCAGTAACCGTCTGCAAAGGCGGGTACGGTAAAGTTGTCATTGTGGGCTTCTTGAAGGTTCTTTGCCTGTTGCAGCAGGCGCTTTTCACCGCTATTTAGTAATTGACGGCTAGTACGCTCATCTTCCTGCAAATCTTGCCAGCTATCCTGATTTAAACCCGCGTTTTGCGCGTAATATTCCCAGTCCCCGTACTCAGATACAATGTAAGGGACTGTGGGTGTTTCGTAATGCTGAAGTCGGTGTTGACGGGCTTGTACAAAAATATCGTAGCCTAGTTCCCATCCTGCGGAATAGGCGCCAGGGTATTCGGCATGTACTGTATCAGATAGTGCTGCGATAAATTCGCCCGGCATGTCTGATTCGTTTAATGAGCACTCCCATGCAATGACGCTAGCGTGATTACGGTCTCGGCGTAGTAAATCAGCACACGCTTTTAAGGTATGAGCTTCGAACTCTTTAGTGGGGTTGTAATATTGCCAACCCAATATTGCATCCAGTAATACTAAGCCCAGTTCGTCAGCCGCCTTCATAAATGCTGTTGAGTGAGGGTAGTGGGACAATCGAACGTAGTCGAAACCCGCCGATTTGATTTTTACGGCATCGCGGTAATCAGCCTGAGCAGAGGTTGCGTAGCCGACAAACGGATATTCCTGGTGGCGGTTGACACCGCGAAGAAAGGTTTTTTCACCGTTTATCAGTAGCTCATTTTTATCATTGAAGACAAAAGAGCGAATACCGATGTTTCGCGATTGATGTTCTATAGTTGTATCGCCATGCGACAATACAGTGTCCAGTGTGTATAAGTTGGGGTGCTGAGGAGACCATAAGGCAGGTTCAGCTACTGTAATTAACTGATTAAAATGACGCTTTTCACCTGCCGGCAGGGTGTATTGTTGGCTTACCTCATGAACTTCACTTCCATCAAATGACAAAGTTTGGGTAAGGGTAAAAGTTTTTTCTTCACCGCTGGTGTTAGCTACATGTGTTTTAATGTTTACTTCAGATTTCACTTTATCGACTAAAGGGAAAGTGACAAAAACACCGCCACCGGCCACTTCGTTAGCGTGCATCTCATCAGTAATCATCAAGGGATTTTTTACCAGAAGATTAACATCGCGATATAAGCCACCGTAGGTATTAAAATCGAGCAATGTAAGTGGCTTCGGGCCTGTAACGTCATTGTCACGGTTATCTAAGCGCACGCGGAGGGTATTCCTTCCTGACACCAGGTAAGGGCTTAAATCGAAAGTGAATGGTAAATATCCACCTAAGTGAGTACCCACTTTCTCATCATTAAGCCAAACCTCTGTAGCATTCATTGCTCCCTCAAAACGAATAAACACCGCTTGCTCAAGCCACTCTACCGGCACTGAAAACGATTTTTGATACCAGGCAATACCTTGCCATTGGTCATTTACCACTTCAGGCTCTAACTGGGGAGTGTGTGGAAGAGAAATAGTTTCCCATGCTTGGGTTATTTGCTCGGGCGTAATTGCCTCATCCGCCTTTTTAAATTGCCAGTCTTGATTGAAAGGAACCACTTCACTTAGAAAAGGCGATGAAGAATGCGGTGGATTAGAAGAAGACGAGAAGGGCTGGCACGCGCCTAACCACAACAGACAACAGAGTAAAAAGCTAAATCGGAAAATAGAAGTCATTGCTCTAGCCTAGATGAATTTAAAAATAGACAAGCCTAGTTGGCTTAAATGCAAAAAGGCACTGCCCTTATATAAAAGAGCAGTGCCGATACAACGCACTTACATCGCGTATTGGAAGCCTAACAAGTAACGGCGTCCCCATTCAGCGTATTGACGTGGTCGGGTAGGATCGTTGTCAAAGTATGACGTAGACGCTTCATTCGTTAGGTTCTGACCTTGTAACATTACTTTTAAGTTTTCGGTCACTTCGTAGGCAATGCTGGCATCAACCGTGGCCTCGTCGTCTATAGTGAAAACGGCACCTGGATCCCAGCTACCTACGCTAGTGTATGCACTGCGGTAGTTATATGACACCTTCGCATCAATACCTGCTTTGTAATACCAAAGAGTTAAACTACCTACATTTTTAGATAAGCCACCCATAGTCAATGGGTTGTTTTCAGGCTCAAACTCCTTCACGTTAGTATCTGTATAGCTGTAGTTGGTATAAATGCCCAAGCCATCAAAAGGTTCTGGCAACATGTTAAACGCTTGCTGATACATCACTTCAACGCCGCGAATCTGACCACCATCACCGTTCACCGGGCCGGTAAATTGGTAACTTTCACCATTTATATTAAGTGTATCTGTCGCTGCACCTACATGACTCTTTAGGTCTTTAAAGAAGAGTGACACGGTAAGAGCAGCATCTTCAGCAAAGAAATATTCATAGCCCAGGTCAACTTGATCCGCGATGAATGGATTTAGCTGGGGGTTACCGCCAGAAGCAGTGTTAACCGTAGAAGATGTGTTAAGTTGTAAGCCTGTACGCATTTCAATGAGAGGCGGACGAGATATAGCACGTGAAAGTCCAAAGCGAATTTGCGAATCTTCCGTAATGTCAAAACGTAAGTTTAGCGCAGGCAGCACCTCACTATAGTCATGGTCAATCGATACCGCAGTTAGCTCTCCCCCGTCAGCTTGCTGAAAACCGGATGAAGTAGATTCGGTACTGATGTAACGCACACCTACATTACCCGTGTACGAGATACCGCCAATTTCACCTAACAGATTAAACTGAACATACAATGCAGTATTAGTTTCTTGAACATTCCAGCTATTAAGTATATCGGCATTAGTCTGGGTATGCTGGTTGCGGTTATCTATCCCGCCAAACGCTTCCTGCGCTACTTCTGACCAATTTTTTATGCTGTAAAGCGCAGGGACGTCATAGCCTTCACCAAGCTCGTAAGTAAAGGCGTCTACATTGGCACTGCTATTGGCTACACTTTGTTGCCAGCTAACCACATCATTGTCTTTTTCTCTATCTGTCCAACGCCCGCCGAAGCTCATTGCATCAATAATTCCCCACTCGATAGGTCGAGAGAAATCAAGCTTGGCAGTGATCATTTCATCTTCTAACAGGCGGTCGTTGTCCACCTGCATATAATCAAGACCGTAATCCGTAACATCGCTCATGTCATAACCAGTGCCAATGGATAAGCGCTCAGCGGTAGTGTCCCAGCTATAGTCCATGCCGTTTGCATCAGCATCTGCATCCCAATACCAAGACTGAATGTTCACCCAGCGAGAAGTTATTGAAGCTTCTGAATAGCCAATGTCCGCATTTACCTTCCAAACGTCACCTAACCATTCAGCATTTAAGCCTGTACTGACAAGTTCGTTTTCTTGGAACCAAGTAGAATTATTTGCAGTGTGGCTACCGCCCCACAACATTCCACCTGCAACAATTTGTTCTGAACCATCGGGTTTAGTAATGATTTGCGGTGGGTTACTGGCATTTGCAACGTTCCAGTTATTTAAGCCACCCCAGTTACCCCAGCCGTCGAACCAGATTTGGTCTTCTCGTTCTTCAATATCAAATTTGGAATAAAAGAGGTCATACTTTAGCTCTAAACTTTCATTTGGTAGCCATTGAAGTACCGTCATTGCACCAATTCTCTGGTTGTCACCGCCTTTCGTAGCCGTCTGTGCTCCCCAAGGGGCCGCTTCAGGGATGCCATTACCATTAACATCACCCTGATCAGCCGGAACATTGTTGTATTCCCACGAGGTAACATCTTTTTGTAGCGAGGGTTGGTCTTGAACGGCAACGCCAAACGCAATACCAAATGTATCTGAAATAGGGTCGATATAACTGAAATTAGCGCGATAACCTTGGGAGTCGGCTGTGGGAATATCGTCAGCTAAAGGGTAACTCATCAAGTGCCCGCTGATGTTGACGGCCCTTTCATCTTTGGTCAAGGGTTCAACGAACTGCATGTTAACTAGGCCAGAGATACCCCCTTCAATATTACTTGCTAAAGGGCTTTTAAATACTTCAACTGAGCTAATAAGCTCCGCAGGGAATTGTTCATAACGAACACTACGACTTGGTTCACCGCTAACAATTTCTCGGCCATTCATGGTTGCAAGGTTAAGGCGCGGCCCCATACCTCGAATAGAAATCTGACTCGCGTTTCCGCGATCACGGTCTGCTGCAATACCCGGTAAGCGCGCGAGGGCATCAGTGATTGTCACATCGGGAAGTTGTCCCAGGTCATCCGTGGAGATAATTTCTACCGTCGAATCAGCTAACTTCTTATGCTGTAGTGAACGGGTTAATGTGCTACCGAAACCACGGACAGTGATAACTTCGGTTTCGCTGATATCAACTTGTTTATCAACATCGGCCGCTTCTTGTGCTGAAGCAATGCTGATATTTAAGCATTGCGCTACCGCAAGTGCAGTCAAACCTAACTTGAATTGTGTCTTCATTCTATTACCCCCAAGGTAAATTTTTTAATAGTGTCTTGAGTCGTGTCGAGTGTGTTTTTAGCGTCTTGGTAGGCGTTTGTAGGGATGGCTACCATAAACAGTAACAACTTTATAACATATTTGGGTAAACGTTTACCATAAAAATATTCAGAGAAATTGAATGTTTTATAGACGGTAATAAATAGTAGGCTGAAAACAAAGAATGCTGTCGAGGTGAGTTTGAGCGCTGCACGCTAGATTTTTAGGGCTCTACAATAACTTTTTGAATGCAGAGATTTTACTTAAATACAGAGCTTTCAAGTTGTTTGTAGAACGGTGCGGTATGGGAGGAAGGAAAACGATAATGCCCTAATAATAAATATTAGGGTTTATCGTTTTCCTTTGTGCCAAACAGGAGAGTCCTATTTGGTTTTCAGGGACGCTCTAATGCGATGCTCGCTACAAATTAGCTACAGCGGATGCGGGCAACAGTCGATTTCCAGCCGTCATAGGCTTGATCACGTTCTTGCTTGGTCAATCTTGGAGTGAAAACGCTATCACTCTTCCAACAATGGGTTAAATCGTCGATTGAATTGAAGACACCAGCCTGTAATCCTGCTAAGAAGGCAGCACCAAGAGCGGTGGTTTCCGTAATCTCAGGGCGCTCTACTTCAGCGCCCAATATGTCTGAAAGAAAGCCCATAACCCAATCATTACGCGACATACCGCCATCTACACGAATAGTTGTGGGGCGAGCGCCATCGCTTTCCATTGCTTTTTGCAGGTCCTTAGTCTGATAGCATACAGACTGAAGTCCCGCTGCAACGATTTCGCTAATGCCTGTGTCGCGGGTTAAACCTAAAATTGCGCCACGCGCGTCTGGATCCCAATAAGGCGCGCCTAGGCCAGTAAATGCGGGTACTAGAAACACGCCATTGTCTTCTCTGGCACGCTGCGCAAGTGCTTCTGATTCAGCGGCATCGTCGATAAGTTTTAAGCCATCGCGAAGCCATTGCACCGTGGCGCCAGCCATAAATATACTGCCTTCTAATGCATAGGTGGTTTTGCCATTAAGTCGGTAACCTACCGTGGTAAGTAAGCGGTTTTTTGATTGCAGGGGCGCATCGCCGGTATTTAAAATCATAAAGCAACCCGTTCCATAGGTACTTTTTGCCATACCTTTTTCAAAACAGGCTTGGCCTACCAATGCGGCTTGCTGGTCGCCTGCAACGCCCTGGATGGGGATGGCCCTACCAATAATCTCTTCTTTAATAACGCCGAAGTCAGCTGCACAATCCATAACTTCAGGTAACATTGAGGCAGGGATATTGAATTTACTTAATAGCTTTTCATCCCAACACTGGTTGTGAATATCAAATAACATGGTGCGCGACGCATTAGTCGCGTCGGTTTTATGCGATTCACCGCCGGTAAGACGCCAAATAAGATATGTATCCACTGTGCCAAAGAGCAGCTCGCCATTCTCTGCTTTCTCGCGGGCGCCTTCCACGTTATCTAATATCCATGCGATTTTCGTGGCCGAGAAGTAAGGGTCGAGTAAAAGCCCTGTTGCTTCGGTTATATAAGAAACAAACGCCTCGTCTTCGCTAAAATCACGGCAGTATTGTGCAGTGCGTCTGTCTTGCCACACGATTGCATTGTATACGGGTTTACCTGAGTGTTTATCCCATACCAAGGTTGTTTCGCGCTGGTTGGTAATACCAATGGCGGCGATGTCAGATGGAGCGACACTACATTTGTTAAAAACTTCTTTCAGAGTAGATACAACGCTTTCCCAAATCTCTTCGGGATCGTGCTCCACCCAGCCGTCCTTTGGATATTTTTGAGAGAACTCTTGTTGCGCAATGGCATCAATGCTGCCTTTCGGAGAAAAAATAATACTGCGAGAGCTTGTTGTGCCTTGGTCAATGGCAAGAATATGTTGTCCCATAAGGTCACTCCTGAAGATAGTTTTCGTAGAGTTTGCATTATTTACACGGGTTTAACAATGCTATATTTTCGAAAACGAACATTTCATGTTCGTTTAATCGTGGGAACTTTGTCTTTAAGCACGTATAATTAATTATAATTTTAAATTCATCAGGACTCGTAATGAACCAAACACAAAGACACGAAAAAATTGTTGGCCTTATTAAGCAGCATGGTTTCATGTCTATTGATGATTTGGTTAGTGCTTGCGACGTTACGCCGCAAACTATTCGACGAGATTTAAATCAACTTGCTGAAAATGGCGTAGTGAGCCGTTACCACGGCGGGGCGGGGTTAAATAGAAGTTGGGAAAATACCCCTTATCAAGAGCGAAAGACCCAAAACAGTGAAGTGAAGGAGAAAATCGCCGAAGCTGTGGCGGCAATGATACCCGATGGTGCTTCATTGTTTATCAACATCGGTACAACCACAGAGATGATTGCTACAAAGCTGCTCAACCATAAAAATCTCCACGTTGTAACGAACAATATTCACGTTGCTACTATTCTTTCCGCCAAAGAGGATTTCTCTGTCATTATTGCTGCAGGTGAAGTGCGGTACCGAGATGGCGGAATTATTGGTGAGGCTACGTGCGATTTTATCAGTCAGTTTCGTATGGACTATGGCATTATCGGTATTTCGGGAATAAGTGCAGATGGCGCATTACTCGATTTCGACTTCAGAGAAGTAAAAGTTTCACAGGCCATATTGGAACACACCCAACACGTTATTCTTGCAGCTGACTATAGTAAATTCGAGCGTCGGGCTATGGTAGAGCAGGGGCATATATCTCAAGTAGACTGCCTTGTTTGCGACAAAACTCCTCCACCGGCTATCAGTGACATTATTGAAGAAAACAATATAGCCTTTGTTAAAGCTTGATTACCTACACCTAATACTGCGCTGCTCAGCCTAATAATTTCACTGCTTTATTTTTTCATTCGTTTAAACGGGTTCGTTCTCCTTTATAGCCTGTCATTTAACAAGGCTCCCTCTTCTATTTTACCCTCGTTTTTTCTTGTTCAATCTCGTTTCCTTAACTTTCTTTAATTTCCTTAAATGTTCGTTTGTGTTCGTTTTGTGTTGACATGTTTTCTTTTTGGTTGTCAAATAGCCAACTATATAACGACCATTTGGGGTAACGTATGATTCACAACAAACAATCTGAAAAAACGCTAGACGTTTTAGTCGTAGGCGGCGGTGTAAATGGCGTGGGTGTAGCGCTTGATGCTGCGGGCCGAGGGCTGTCGGTTGCTTTGTGTGAAAAAGGCGACTTAGCTGGCGCTACATCATCTTCAAGCAGTAAACTCATCCACGGTGGTCTTAGGTACCTAGAGCATTACGAGTTTCGTTTGGTTAAAGAGGCATTAGCTGAACGGGAAGTACTGTTGAAGAAAGCGCCGCATATCATGTGGCCTTTGCGTTTTCGTCTTCCTCATCAAAAGCATCTACGTCCAGCCTGGATGATTCGAATTGGCCTATTCATGTACGATTCACTGGCAAAGCGCAACATGTTGCCTCGCTCGCGCAAGCTTTCAACCACCAGTGAAAGCCCTTTAGTTAGCGATATTTCAACGTGTTTCGAATATTCTGACGGTTGGGTAGATGATGCGCGCCTAGTGGTACTTAACGCGTTAGCTGCCCAGGATCAAGGCGCTCAAATTTATACTCGAACCGAGTGCGTTAAAGCAGAAAAACAAGATAATTTGTGGTGCGTACAACTTAAAACCGCTGAAGGGAAAACGTTTACAGTTAAGGCGAAGTCGATTGTGAATGCGGCAGGCCCTTGGGCTGTTTCTTTCCTTGATCGCCTGGTAAATGTTAACAACCCTAACGCCATGCGAATGGTGAAAGGTAGTCACTTCATTGTACCTAAGCTATACGACACAGATGAGGCCTATATTCTTCAAAACAAAGACGGCCGAATAGTGTTTGTGATCCCTTATGAAGGGGATTTCTCTTTGGTTGGCACGACAGATGAGGACTTTAAAGGTAACCCGTCTGATGCTGCGATTTCAGATGAAGAGACGGAGTACCTTGTCGATGTGGTTAACCACTACTTTAAAACAAAGATTACCCGAAATGATATCGTGCATTCATACAGTGGCGTGCGCCCTCTTTTGGAGGAAAAAAATGCGTCTGCGCAAGAGCTTACCCGCGACTACAAAGTTGAATTAAAAGGTGAAGTTGGAAAGCCTGTCTTACTTAATATTTTTGGCGGAAAGATAACGACATACCGAAAGCTTGCTGAGCACGCGGTTGATAAACTCGTAACCTGTTTTCCAAAAGCGAAAAAAGCGTGGACGAAAGAAGTGCCGTTGCCGGGAGGCGCGTTTGAAGATCAAGCCTCGCTGGTTTCAAAACTAATTAGTGAGTTCCCGTGGCTAGAACAATCTATTGCACAGCGATACGCCCGCCAGTACGGTTTGTTGTGCTATAAGTTTCTAAAAGGCGTAACGTCTGTAAAAGAAATGGGTGAGGATTTTGGTTTCGGCATGTATCGCGCTGAGGTCGACTACCTTATCGATTGTGAATGGGCTTACACAATAGAAGACGTGCTATGGCGAAGAACCAAGCATGGGTTGCGTTTAAATAAAACGCAGCAAGAGGTCTTGGCGCAGTATATTTCCAGTAAAGTTGCCGGTACGACCGACACGGTTGGTGTAACAGCTGCGAGCGCGTAACCTTTTAAAATAACCAAAGCCGTGAAGCTCACTTTTGTGGCTACACGGCCTGATGCTTTTTTAGACAATAGGTCGTCAGGTAGCAAACAGGCCAGCCTCTCTCTAACCTAACCATTATTTACGCGTGTAAGAAACAAGGACGTTATGGCTCACAATCAGATCAGAGAAGTGGTATTTATTCGTCATGGAAAGCCGCTTTCTGCACACAATGAAAAGATAAACTCGGCATGCTACGCAAACTGGGTTCGTCAATATAATAAGTCGCTTCTTGACCCCGCTAGCCACCCTAAAAAGACAGTACCTCTTGAAAATAGCTATATCGTGACAAGTCCGTTGTTAAGAGCCAAGCTCTCTGCTGCATATTACGGCGTAACGAAAGTAAACGAAGAACTGCCTTACTTAAAAGAGATGGATATTCCTTATTATAAACTCCCGTTTACTTTGCGCAGTTGGCATTGGGTAGTACTAAGCCGTGCACTATGGTTTTTAGGGGTTAAAGGTCGCTTCGAAAGCTTTAAGTTTGCTAAGCAAAGAGTGAAAAAGCTTGTTTGCCATGTTGAAAAATTGAGTGAAACACATCAAAGAATCGTGCTTTTCGGGCATGGTATGACTAACTATTACGCAGGGAAATTTTTAATAAAAAACGGATGGGAGCTTAAGCAAAAAGATCGCGATTTCTGGGGTGTGACTGTCTTACAGAAAGCAGAGGCCACTAATGCGAATGCATAGACAGACGACTTTCATTTAAGGATTGTTTATACCGTACTTTATATTTCCTTCAGAATGCCGATAGAATAGCGAGGCAGTGTGTATAGCGCTATCTAATATAAGTAAAGGCAGAGGGAACATCGGTGAAAAAAAACAAAGAAAAAATATCTTCCACCGCAAATCTTATTAAAGCCGCAGTGGCCATCTTGTTTGCAATATCTTTAGGTGTTGCTGTTAACGTTTTGCACACGGGGGAAGAAGATACCACAACGACAGCCTTTGCCACTCAGTTAGATACCTTCAAGCGTCACGTTGTTTCTTCCCACTGGCAGTGGCGAGTACGTCAACCTACCACCATGATTATGCTTATCCATTACGATGAAAAGGGCAATGAGGTCAACCGAAAACCCGTTCGAATGAATCACGAGGGTTGGCCTACTGCAGACTTATCCGACCCTGGTTGCGAAAAAATATGGAAATCCCTAGTAGCAAGCCCGCTGCGCGTCGACGGTTTTAAAGTTCATGCAAGGTATTATGCTGAACTCGATGAGGGGGAAGACAATTACTGGTGCCGCTATAGCCTAAGTCGAGGCGCTCATTTTGATTACTACCCTGCAACGGGTTCAGTAACGAATCTAAATGAATAATTACATACCGTAAACTGAGTCTATTAATATAAATTTATACTTATGTAGGTGTTTGTTCTACTTAGATAATTAGTCTACTTTTGTGTTAGTGCCATGTAACTGATTGGCGCGTTAAGGTATTGTCGATTATAAGATACTACTGGATATTAACGAACTAAGTAGACATATGCTAACGGGCTTATTCTCTTCGCAAACAAACAAAACAACGCTCACAGTAGGGGTATCGGTGAGTGCCGCTGAGCTGCATGTTGTTGCCATCGATTATGATAATAGCACTGTGTCGCTTAGTTCAGTTTCGTCTGTACCCTTTGACCCACGTCAATCGCTTGATAAACAGGTCAATGATGCATTAACGGCATTTGAAAAAGCGCCCTGTCGCGTATCTGTCGTACTTTCCCAAGATATGTATCACATGGTGCAGGTAGAAAAACCAGATGTACCAGAAGAAGATATTACCACCGCGTTACCGTGGACTTTGGGTGATCTTGTCCCTTATGACGCGAGCAACATTGTTTTAGACTATATTGATTACCCTGTTCAAACCCGTACTGGTGCAAAAAAGATAGATGTATTCGCTGCGGAAAAATCTTCGCTTTCAGCAGTAGTCGAGAGTATGTCTAAGAAGAAAGGGCAAACCTTAACCCATATTCACACCAAAGAAGTGTTAGCGACTGAAATGGTGCCCGACGACGACTATGCACGCTTACTCATAATACAAGAATCTAACAGCGAACCGTTTTTGATGATCGTCCGCTCTCGTGCAATATGGTTATCGCGACGTCTACGAGGGTTTGTAAATAAGGCAAACGGTAACGCAGACCTGTCACAGCTAAGCGATACACTTGGCTTAGAAATTCAGCGTTCAATGGACTTTTATGAGTCTCAGTTGAAGCAGCCGCCTTTGAAAGAAATCCTATTTAAAACACAGTTTGATTGTATGCCAGTGATAGAGCGCTTAAAACCGTTTCAACCGGCAGCGATGAATGTATTTTCGCCTGAACTTGATTTGTCTGATGTGGTTGACCCTTCGTGTCACTTTGCGCTGGCTAGTGCCCTTGTTGCAGCGAGGGAAGCGCATTGAAAAGAACGATAAACCTTTACCACCCATCACTGCAGCCTCAAAAAGAGCGACTCCCCCTCGCAAAAGTACTTTGGGTTAATGGCGTTGCCTTTGCCTTAATGCTTACAGCTGTGGTTTTGCTCAACGTAATTTTAAGTGGCAAGCAGGAAACGCTAAAGCATCAGACGGCGGCGGTGAGTCGAATAAATGACGAAATAAAAGCGTTAACCGCTGCACTTGAGAAGAAACGAGATACCAAAAACTTACAGCAGCAGTTAGCGCGGGTAAATACGAAAATAGAAAACAGAAAGCAGTTACTGGCGTACCTTGAAAGTGGAGAGCTTTCCTTCGATGCAACAAAATACGGTGAAGTGATGGATGATTTAGCGAACTATCACAACCAAAACCTATGGTTAACCCGCATTGATATAGATACGCAGAAAATTCGCCTATCTGGGCAAACAATAGCGCCTTCATCAATACCCCAGTGGCTTAAAAAGTTACAGCAGTCTCCTTTTTTTCAAGGTAAAGCCTTTTCATCGGTGAAATTTGATGAAGTGGAAGACACCGACAACGTAAAACAATTTTTAATTTCTACCGACTTTGAAGGAGAGGATGATGAGCCAGTACCAACAACTCTCTGAAAAGTTTTCGGCCCTTGAGGGGAGAGAAAAGCAGCTTATTTTATGGGTGAGTTTTGGCCTCATCGTATATCTGTTCTTCTGGTTTGGTATTTCGCCCGCGCTTGACGATTTATCAACAGCCGACAAAGCAGTGAAAAGAAAAAGCAGTGAGTACAACGCCTTGGTTATTCAACGAGATGCCGTTCAACAGGCGCTTTCTATCGATTACACGCAGCGCACCCAGCAAGAGCTGGATAGCGCAAGAAAAGCCTTACTTGCGATAGATGAAGAGCTACTTTCATTGAACGAAGGGTTCGTGGCAGCAGACAGAATGCCGGAATTGCTGATGACGCTATTAAACGAAGAAAACAACGTGCGTTTGGTTAATTTCAACGTTGAGCCTACTCAAATCGTTCGCTTTGGCGAGGGAGAGTCGCAAAGCACGCCGTTTTATCGTCATAACATGCGCTTAATTATTGAAGGTAGTTATTTTGACCTACGCGGCTATTTAGCGCGTCTTCAAGCGTCGCCAGAAAAGGTGATAGTAACTGACTTTGCTTACCACGTTGCACAATACCCAAACGCTACATTGGCGCTTGGTCTGGCAACGGTTAGCAATAACGAAACCTTTATTTCGCTGTAAGGAGTTATGGTGAAGCTATTTAAAATTGTAGTTACAGCGTTAGCGATAGTCAGTGTGACCCTGCCAACCGCATCAGGGGCGGTAGACCCAACCAAACCGGCGGTTTCAAAGGCTTCTATGCCTGGCGATAAAAATACCATTGCGGGCGAGTTAACGCTTCAATCTATTTTTAAACGCAGTACAGGCTATAGCGCCATTATTTCGGGAAAGTCCTACCGAGTTGGCGACACGCTTGACGAGTACACCATTTCGAAAATTAATCCTAAAAATGTGGTTATCACTGACGGACGTCAGCAACAGACACTAAGAATGTATGCATATGAAATTAAAAAGTAGTCTCACTTTACACGCATTTGTTTTGACAGCGGCGCTTGTAGTAAGTGGTTGTCAAACTTACGGTGTTGGCGAGGAAGTGAAACCTCATATACGTGACGAGTTAAACCGCTCGCAAAATAAGCCCACCGGTGTGCCAACGCCTCCACCTCAGCTTAATCAGGAATTGTTGTCGGAAGTTGCTCGTTATCAAGCGCTTCCAGCACCAACATCGCAAAAGACCTTTGCAGTGTCAGCAAATAACGTAGACGTGCGCCCCTTCTTTGATGCGTTAGTGGAAGATACACCCTACAGCGTAGCGGTTCACCCTGCGGTATCTGGTCAAATTAGCCTAACGCTAAAAGAGGTTGCCCTTGATGATGTATTAACCATTATTTCGAGAATGTATCCGCTAGATGTCTTCTTAGAAGGCAAGGTTATTCAAGTTATGCCGTCTCAATTAAAAACAGAGTCTATTCCGGTTAACTTTTTAATGATCAAACGGTTTGGTGTATCAAACGTTAGCGTTATCGCTGGTGGCGTAAGCGAACAAGACCAAAATAACGGCGGCAATAATGGCGGTGTCAACGGTAACAATAATATAAGCGGTAACTCATTAGGTGGACAAGGCGGTATTGGCGGTCAAGGTGGGCTTGGTGGCAACAATATTCAGCAGCTTAATGGCTCTAACATACAAACCACCAGTGAAAACGACTTTTGGAGCGATTTAAAAGAAGCGCTTAAAGTACTGGTTTCACCCACCGAAGGTCGCCAAGTTGTGGTTTCTCCGCAGGCGGGGCTTGTTACCATACGCGCCTTGCCAAGTGAAATTGCGGTAGTGAAAGACTTTTTAAATCAAAGCCAAGAAAGCTTACAGCGCCAAGTGGTGTTAGAAGCGCGCATTATCGAAGTTACACTTAATGATGGTTATCAACAAGGCGTGCGCTGGGACCGAATTGCTAGCGGCCTAACTGGCAGCGTAAACTTTGGTTTTAGCGGTGGCGCACTGGCGTCTAATTTCGCCGCGAACACCGCTGCAGGCATTGACCCTGCAATCAATGCAGTTAATGCCATTGGTAACACCATTTCTACTGATATTGGCGGGGTCTCTACGTTGCGTATTTCCCGTGGTGACTTCGACGGTGTTATAAACATGCTGCAAACCCAGGGTGATGTGCAGATGTTGAGCAACCCTAGGGTCACGGTAACAAACAACCAAAAAGCAGTGATTAAAGTAGGGCAAGATGAGTATTTTGTTACTGACGTTTCTACCAGCGAAGATCAGAGCACAACGAGCACTGAGAACGAAAACGATATTGAGCTTACCCCTTTCTTTTCAGGTATCGCACTTGATGTAACACCGCAAATAGATAGAAGCGGCTCGGTCATCCTGCACGTTCATCCGTCAGTGACGGAAACGGCAGAGCAAACTAAAGTGATTCAAGTGGGCGACCAGCAAATTTTACTGCCCCTTGCACAAAGTAATATTCGCGAGTCAGATACAGTAATTCGTGCCCGCGATGGAGAGATAGTGGTTATCGGTGGGTTAATGGAAACCGTTACCAGCGAGCAAGAATCTAAAACGCCTTTATTAGGCGACATTCCTTTTATTGGTAATGCCTTTAAGAACAAAGCGAAAACTCAAAGTAAGCGCGAATTGGTTATATTAATTCGCCCTTCTGTAGTACAGCCCGACACCTGGGAAAAGCAGCGCCTTCGCACCCAGTCGTTACTTGATCAATGGTATAGAAACTAACCATGTACCAGGGCTTTTTTCACTTTACCGAGATGCCGTTTTCGCTTACCCCGAATACGGACTTCTTCTGTGCGCTAGCGCCGCACAATGAAGCATTGAAAGTCATTTTGTCGGCGTTGAGTATGTCTGAAGGCTTTATCAAAGTAACCGGTGAAGTTGGTACGGGTAAAACCCTACTGTGCCGTAAGTTAATCAACCACCTTTCTGACAAATTTGTGGCTTGCTATTTACCCAACCCTTACCTATCACCAGATGAGCTTCGCTTAGCGTTTGCAAAAGAGCTCGGTATTGATGTCGATACTACAGGCGATATTCGGGGCTTGCACAGCGCCATAGAGGCCAAGCTTTTAACCCTTAAAAAAGAGGGCCGACAGGCGGTGCTGATCATTGATGAAGCACAGTCGCTAAGTTGGGACGCCCTAGAAATGCTTCGGCTGTTTAGTAATCTCGAAACGGAAAAAAGCAAGCTGCTTCAAATTGTTTTATTTGGTCAACCTGAACTTGACGATAACTTAAATAACCCAAAAGTGAGGCAAATTCGCCAGCGTATTAGTTTTTCATATAGGTTACGCACCATGACTTCTGCTGAGGTTGATTATTACATTGGCCATAGGTTGACCACGGCAGGGGGGAGCGAACACTTAATCTCCAAAGGCTTGCGTGCCTTTGTTGCTTTGGCTACTAAAGGTACGCCAAGATTGGTTAATATTGTGTCTCACAAAATCCTTCTTCGCGCTTATGGTCAGGGTAAAGCTTCAGCGAACTGGGCGCATACGGTTAGCGCCGTATTAGATACCGACGATTGCAAGCGCCGTCTTGTACCGAGGCAAAGCATTATTATTTTGTCGCTTGGCGTAGTCGCCGCGCTGGGTATGCTTCACGTATACGGGGCGGCTAGCCTATGAGTATCTTAAATGACACGTTAAAGTCATTGGACAAGCGCAATCAAAGCGAAGACTTTGGTTTACCTCCTACGGTTCACCTCGCACAACGACCTCTTTGGCCGAAAATTTTCATCGGCATCGCAATTATTGCCTTATTAGGCTGGTTTGTATTAAGCGCTGTGCTTAGTAACCGTGATGACGGTACTACTGTCAGCAGTACAGAGGCAGATAAATCAGCCGCTCAAGCGCCGGATTCAACGCTAACAAAAACCGAGCGTGTGCCGGGGCTCACCCAAACCGGTAAATCGGCAGGATCCGACGAACAAGCGGAAGGCCAAACCGGCACTACAGGCCTTGAAGCCAATGATGAATTTGAGGGGATGCGGTCAAGCCCCTTATCAGAAAACGATATGGCCCTTCAAAACTCGCCTACCGATGTGGCGGCGCTCGTCACTAATAGCGTTGATGAGACGCGAGAAGACGATGAAGCGCAGTACCGAGTGGGCGCTTCAGATAGTAGGAAAGATACACCAATCGAAACAATACCAGTTAAAGCAACGCCAGCCGAATCTGCACCAGACGAGGCAGCACCGGCCGAGACAGGCGCGGCAGAAACAATGTTAACTGAAACAAAGTCAGCTGAAATAATATCGCGACCGCCTGTGGTAGAAGTGGCGCCTAAAACCCCTCAGCAGCAAAGTGCAGTGCACTTAGAGGCTGGCTTAAAGGCTTATAACTTTGGCATGTATGGTGAAGCGCAGAAAAGCTTCACCCTGGCACTTTCTACCCACCCTGAAAATGACGAAGCCCGTAAACAGCTGGCGGCACTTTACTTTGGGCAGAACAATAGCCTACAAGCGCTGCAAGTTCTGTCTGAGGGAGTGATGCTTTCGCCTCAGAGCTTAATGTGGCGGGAATTGATGGCGAAAATTTTGATGCAAGAAAGCCGTTTTGAAGAAGTGCTAAACCTTATGCCAGACAGCTTAGACGCCAAAGCGTTAGCTGAAGGACGCGCCGATTACTTAATTATAAAGGGCACGTCAGCCCAGACCATTAACAAACCAGCACAAGCGGTGTCGGCATTCAGTGCCATGACATCGCTACAGCCCAATAACGCGAAATGGTGGCTGGCGTTAGGGGTTAATTACGATGCGTTAGCAGACGAGCGGCTAGCAATATCGTCTTATTCCAGAGCGCTTGCCATAGGCGGTCTTTCTTCTGCGTCAGCGAAATATGCTAGCTCGCGTCTCACCGAATTACAGGAGCAACCTTAATGCAACCTCGATTAAAGATGCGCCTTGGCGATTTATTAGTCCATGAAAATATTGTTACCAGCGAACAGCTTGATAGCGCATTATCGGCTCAGCGTTCATCAGGCCGAAAGCTCGGTGATACCCTTATCGACTTGGGGTTCATTAGCGAACCTCAACTGCTTCGTTTTCTTGCACAACAGCTCAACATTCCATTTTTAGATATTACACAACGCCGTATCGACCCTGAACAAGCGCAGCTTATTCCTGAAGCCTATGCAAGGCGCTACCGCGCGCTGGTGCTCGAGGCTGATGATGAGGAAGTATTGCTAGGAATGAGCGACCCTACCGATTTAGGAGGCCTTGACCAGCTGGGACCTTTAGTTGCACCTCGCCATATTGAGCTGGCAATTGTGCAGGAAAATCAAATGCTCGAGGCTTTTGATTCAGTATACCGCCGTACCCAGGATATAGCGTCATTTGCAGAAAAGTTAGGTGAAGAGTACGCCGATGAAGCCGACTTTGAACTCTCTGCCTTAGACGATACCACTTCAGATGCCACCGTAGTAAAGCTACTTCATTCTATTTTTGAGGATGCGGTTCAGGTGCGAGCATCAGATATTCATATAGAGCCAGATGAAAAAATTCTTCGTATTCGCCAACGTGTTGATGGGGTGTTACAGGAAAATACATTAAACCAAGTAAAGATTGCTTCGGCACTAGTACTTAGATTAAAGCTGATGTCGGGCTTAGATATCTCTGAAAAGCGCATACCGCAAGACGGCCGCTTCAATATCAAGGTAAAAGGCCACGTCCTCGATGTGCGTGTATCCACCATGCCGGTGGCAAATGGTGAAGCTGTAGTGATGCGTTTGCTAGACCAGTCTGCGGGCCTGTTAACGTTAGACCAAACGGGAATGCCCGATGTTATGGCGGAAAAGTTTCGCGCCGCTATCAACCGCCCTCACGGCATGATATTGGTAACCGGGCCAACAGGGTCAGGTAAAACGACAACCTTGTACGGCGCACTAAGCGAGCTTAACAAACCTGATTTGAAAATTATTACCGCTGAAGACCCCATTGAATACCGCTTACCTCGCATTAATCAAGTTCAGGTGAACAGCAAAATCGGCTTAGACTTCGCGGCTATTTTGCGTACCACACTTCGTCAAGACCCCGACATTATCATGGTGGGGGAAATGCGTGACCAAGAAACCGTTGAAATTGGATTAAGAGGCGCGTTAACGGGCCACTTAGTATTGAGTACGCTTCACACCAATGACTCTGTAACCAGTGCTATTCGTCTTATTGATATGGGAGCGGCGCCCTATCTTGTGGCTACGTCGTTACGTGGTGTGTTAGCACAGCGACTTGTGCGTAGAGTGTGTGAGAACTGCAAGCAAGAAAAATTGCCTTCTGCGCAAGAACAAGCCTGGGTTGGCTTTTTAAAACCTGAACTTACAAACGCTAGTTTTTACAAGGGGCGAGGCTGTAACAGCTGTAATCATACCGGTTACAAAGGACGTATTGGTGTCTTTGAGTTCTTAGAAATGAATGAAGATATGATGGAAGCGCTGCGCGACGACAATACGCAGGGTTTTGTTGATGCAACAAAGGCAAACAAAGACTTTGTTCCGCTGTCTCATATGGCGCTAGATTATGCGGCAGAAGGCAAAACTTCTTTAGACGAAGTTTTCAAAGTGGCTGAGTTTGTACCAGAGGTGGTGAACCACTAATGCCTCAGTTTAGTTACGCGGGTAAGTCGGCACAGGGCGGGCCTTTAAAAGGCATAATTGAAGCTGCGTCAGCGCAAGCCGCGGCGCAAGCCTTACTGTCGCAAAACATCGTACCCATCTCGATTGAAGAAACAAAAAAAGTATCGGGTACGAACAACAGTAGTGGATTTGATATTGGGAGCTTGTTGGAGCAAAAGGTAGGGTTAGATGAAATGATCATCTTTTCTCGCCAAATGTATTCGTTGCTGAAAGCGGGTATTCCTATCATTCGGGCTATAAAAGGGCTAAGTGAAAATGCCTCTCACAAACGCTTCCAAGAAATTCTTAAAGATATTGCCGACCAGCTAGAGCAAGGACGAAGCTTATCTTCGGCTATGGTTAAGTACGAAAAAGTGTTTACACGCTTAACCATCTCAGTGGTGGTTGTGGGCGAGAACACGGGTAAATTAGACGATGTATTTTTGCAGCTGGCACTGTATTTCGAACGCGAGCAAGAAACCCGAAAGCGCATAAAGTCTGCTTTGCGTTATCCCACCTTCGTGTTAATCGCACTTGCCATCGCTATGTTTATTTTAAACCTGTTTGTGGTGCCTGTATTTACGCAAATGTTTGAGCGCTTTGACACCGAGCTTCCCATAATGACCCGCGTATTAATCGGAACCTCAAACTTTTTCGTTAACTATTGGTGGCTAATTTTAATCGTATTAATCGCAACAATTATCTCTGCTAAACAATACGTTAACTCGACTAATGGACGACTCAAATGGGACAAATTTAAACTAAAGTTGCCTGTTGTAGGCAGCATTATTGAGCGATCATTATTAGCTAGATATAGCCGAAGTTTTTCAATGATCTTGCGTGCAGGTGTGCCTTTAACCGCTGGGCTGTCATTAACCGCCGATGCCGTTGATAACGCTCACATGCAGATGCGGATTAAAGCAATGCGTCAAGGCATAGAAAAAGGCGATAGTTTGTTACGCGTTTCGAAAAATAGCGAACTGTTTTCTACACTTGTATTACAGATGATTGCAGTGGGCGAGGAAACGGGGCGTTTAGAGCAGCTTTTAGAAGAAAGCGCCGATTATTATGAACGCGAGGTCGACTTCGACCTGAAAAGTTTAACGGCCAAGATAGAGCCCATATTGATAGGGTTTGTTGCGGTAATGGTGTTGATACTGGCGCTTGGCATATTTACACCTATGTGGAACATGATGTCGGCGGTAAAAGGCGGCTAAGTGTGCGCGATTATTACTGGGGAATAAAGTGGCTGGCGCCAAAACAGGGTTATTGAACTTTATTGTGATTGGCATGCTGCTGACTGTTGTTTCTGCATCGGTTGTATATCACGCGACCCCCGTTATTGAAGAAGCTGAAAAAGTTAACAAAGAAAACGCCGTTGCCCAGTTTCAACGCGTGATTATGTTGGCAAGGGCGCAGTGGATAAAGACCAAACAACAAACGGTGTTGATCTACGAAACTGAGTTTGATGCTAGCGGCAATATAAGACAGCACAAAGACGTTGCGGCCGAGTTGTTCGTTAACCGAAAAGGATGGCCTGAAGGCCTTAAAGAAGGTCAGGGAAAGGCCTGTGAATATTTATACACGTTGGCAACGTTAAGAGAGGCCGATGTGTCATCCGAAATATCGGTTAGCGATAGATACGCGAATGGATATTTGCAATGTGTATTTCGCATTCAAGACAAAATTTGGTTTGAGTATAACGCTGGTAGCGGCGTTGTGAGGGAAGTAAACAGGTAACTAAGCGTTGGAACAATACGCTTATTTTGTAACTTAGGAGATGGTATGAACACCAAACAGCAAGGCTTTACGCTTATTGAGCTTATCATTGTTGTCATTATTTTAGGCTTGCTTGCGGCAACTGCTTTACCGCGCTTTATCGACGTTACTGATGAAGCCCGTGAAGCCAGTGTAGAAGGTGTTGCGGGTGGCTTCGCTGCTGCCGTTGGCCTTGTAAGAGCACAATGGGAAGTAGAAGGTCGACCAAGCGGCAATAACGGGAATGGTAACGGTACGGTTGTCACCTATGACCAAACTCAAGTTGGAGTTGATGGCACCATTGGATACCCAACAGGTAGCCCAACAGGCAACACGCTTATTTCGACAGTGAATGCGACTGAATGTAAAAACGTGTTTGACCTTATTCTTCAGTCATCACCAACCAATACTACGTCAACTAATGACGCGGTGGTCGCAGATTTCAGATATGCAGTGCGCGAAGACGATTCGGGAACAAATGCGCTTTGCGTTTACTATCTTGTCGAGTCTATGGGCTTACCCAATACTTCTGCCCCCGCAGACGGTACGCCCGACGGCACCAGCTTCGATGGTTTCACTTACAACCCTGCCACTGGCCAGGTTACTGTTTTTTAATTAATACTCAGGAAGTCTAATTATGCAAAAAGTTTCAACACAAAAGGGTTTTACCCTAATCGAGTTAATCATCGTTATTGTCCTGCTGGGTATCCTTGCGGTAACCGCGGCACCTAAGTTTTTAAACCTTCAAGATGATGCACGTGATTCTGTATTACAGGGTATCGCTGGGTCTTTGGAGTCTGCTTCATCTGTCATCTATGGGAAAGCGCTTATTGAAGATCAAGCGGGGGCGACTGGTTTTGTCGATCTGAATGGAAACGGCGCAAACGATGCTTCAACAGATGTGACAACTGTTAATGGGTATCCAGATGGTGATAATGCTGCGAATTTCACAAAGCTACTAGACTTACCCGATGAATACTTAGTCTCAACTAATGGCACCGACACTGCATTTATTTACTACACAGGGTATGGTGACTATTCGGTTGTTGCAAACGCTCCTGATACAGCGGGCGATAAATGTTCGGTACAATATGTCAATGCAGGCGCGGGCGAGCGCCCTACAATTACTGTAAACACGTGTGTAGAGTAATGTGAAGAAAAGCGGTTTTACATTAGTAGAACTCATCATAACCATCTTGGTTATTGGGGTGCTGGCGGTAACCGCCGCACCTCGCTTTCTTGGTAGCGACACCGAAGAGGCTATTGCCCTTCGCGACCGAACCCTTCAATTTGTACGCAATATGCAGCTTCGCGCCATGCAAAACGTACAAGACACTAGTTGTGTGAAAATAACGAGCACAGTTATTGCACCGCCCGCTGGGCACGACTGTGCAAATGCCCTATCTACCGCCTTCGATAGTGATCAAGTTGTCAACGCATCCAGCACCGATTTTACGTTTCAAACGGCGGATGAGAACGGCGATAGTTTTTCTCAAATCCAGTTTGACGGCTTTGGCCGCCCACGAAATGTTGCCTGCGCCACTACCTGCAAAATTCAAATAAGCTCTTTTGCTATGTGCCTTCAAAATGAAGGGGCAATTTATGCGTGCTAGCGCAATGTTTCCTACGAGCAAAAAACAAAGTGAAGGCTTTACTTTATTAGAGCTAGTAATTGGTATTGTTGTATTCACTATCAGCTTAACAATAGTGCTGTCGCTTATTGTTCCGCAAGCTGAACAAACCGCAGAGCCATTTCGCCAAGTAAAAGCCGCTAAATTAGGGCAGTCTTTAATGAACGATATCTTAAGCCGCTCTTTTGATGAAAATAGCGACCGAAGCCCGCCGTTTGAAACCTGCAATACCAAAGGAAATTGCTCAACAGCACTTGGCCCAGAAGAGGCGAGTGAGGACGAGTTTGATGACGTAGACGACTACAATGGTTACACCGTCAGCAATGTGGGCGGTAACTACAACAATTTTGGTTTTGCGGTAACGGTAGATTACGACAGTGATTTAGATGACAGCACGCCCACTGATGGACAATTATTCAAGCGCATTGATATAGCAGTTACCGCACCAGATGGCCAAGTTTATAATTTCAGCGCTTATCGAGGGAGCTATTAATGTCTCCACGAAAAGCGCTACGCCAAGGCGGTTTTACGCTAATAGAACTTATTTTAGTGATCACAATTTTAGGCGTGATCAGCGTATCTGTAGCGCAAGTGGTCTCTTTAAGTGCGCAAATCTATATAACGGGCGCAGAGCGTACTCGCCTTGTTTCTGATGCGCGGTTTATTATACTGCGCCTAGAAAAAGAGCTGCGTAATGTGGTGCCAAATTCAGTGTCATTTGACGCCAGTTTAGAGTGTCTTTCCTATTACCCCATCAAAGAAAGCGGCACCTATGTGGGCGATGCGTTTAATAACCCGATACATGTTGTGGTATTTAACAGTCAATTAAGCGAAGACGACACCTTGGTTATATACCCGACCAACCCACAAAGCGTAAACGACAATGGGCGTAATATCGACGCTATTGCAGATGCCGCTTCAGACCCTACTAGCGACAACCAGTATGACCTAACGCTAAGTGCGGCCAATACCCAATCATCCCCGGGTAAACGCTTTTTCGTCCCTGAAGCGCAAGTGACGGTATGTAGAACATCATCGGCACAAGGTGAGCGATTAATAAGAACGCAAGATGGCGTATCAGGAATTATCGGAGCAAACGTGATTTCATGGAGCGCGAACGTTATTACAGCGGGCTTACGTCAAAACGGCTTAATTGAGCTTCAAATGACGCTACAAAGCAGCGATGAAGAGCAAATATCGGTTGTACACGAGGTTCACTTTCCCAATGTGCCATAGCAAGGAACACAGTGTAATAAAGCTAAGTAGCGGGCCTCGCTTAGTAGGGATGCCAAGCTCACTTGCCCGCCAGCGCGGGGCTACAACCATAGTGGCTATCATTATCAGTATTGTACTTTTAGGTCTTGGCATTGCGCTGTCTAACCAAATTTCATCCAATATTCGGCAACAGTCCATCGAGTACTATGGGGCTCGCGCTTACTTAGCGGCGCAAAGCGGGATGGAAGTGGCAATTTCTAGGCTAATTAATGGTAATAATCCAGCGTGTTCAGCCATTACTCAGCCAGTAACTATCAGTGCAGCAAATGTGCAGAATTGTGCGATTACGCTATCTTGTGAGGTGGAAACCGAAGTGCAAGAGCCTGAAGTTGCCGCCGGTGAAATTAGAGTTTATGCATTGGCATCACAAGCGCAGTGCAGTATAGGGCAGCTTGAAACATCGAAGCGCGTTCTTGTTGAAGTGAGGCAGGAAGAATAATGACATACCGTAAATCTCTTGTTCGAGCCCTATTTATTGGAGTGCTCTCTGTATTAGCGCTGCCCGCGCTAGCCGTTCCCCAAATTGAAGGCCGATTTATTGAGCTTCAAAATACCTACAATAAAGCCGAGTGGACAACCATAAGCTTTTCGCAAGTATACGATGAGCCGCCCGCGGTATTTATGCTTTCAACAAATCAAGGTTCGAACCCTGCCATCGTTAAAATTCGCAACGTTACCAGAACCGGTTTTGAAGCCCTGCCGCTTGAGCCCTCTGGTGAAGACGGCCCTCATATCACCATGGGGGGGCATTATTTAGCAATTGCCTATGGCATTCACGAGTTTCCTGATGGCGACATTGTTGAAGTAGGCAAAATGGAATTAGATGCCGATACTATCCAAGCTTCAACCAACTCCCCGTGGTACGCACCAACCGGGCCCTTACTGCCAGGAACGGAAGATACTCGATATGCACAAGTGCCGCTGCAAACAGATTTTGGTGAGCAACCGGTTTTCTTTCACTCTATTCAAACCGTTAATAATCAAGTTGATGTGAATGGAAAGAAGCCGCCCAATGAACATTTACTGCCATTTCTAACCATTGCAGCTAAATATGAAGCGCCGTCATATTATATCGCCTTTGAAGCATCGGAAACAGACTATGAGCCCGTAACGCGCACCGAAACGGTTGCCTATATGGCCACTACAGAAGGGTTCGACCGCAGTTTCTTCGATGACAACGGTGTAGAGGTGGTCTGGGAGGCCGACTTTGCAGATGTGCGTATTCAGGGGTGGGACGATGGCTGTTTCCAAAACAACTTTAAAAACAAATATGATCAAACGCCATTAGTTGCTGCAAGTAAAATTAGCCGCAATGGGGCAGATGGCGGTTGGCTACGCAGTTGTAAAGTGAATAAAAATAGATTGGGTCTTCGTGTAGATGAAGACAGAAGCCTAGATTCTGAACGAAATCACACGGAAGAAGACGCCAGTATTCTGGCGATGACGTCAGAGTTTGTATTTAGTGGTGAAGTGCCAAGCTGCGATGTGGCGTTCCCGGGAGCAGTGGCTGCATTTGGCGGTGCGCCTATAAACCTTCCGGCCAATAGCCGCATTATTGATGAAAACAGCGGCGTGCTTAGTGCAACACAATTAATACCTGGAGGTACACCGGGCACAGCGGATTACCCTAAATGTGGAGAGCCAGGTGTCGACTGTACCGTAAATAACACAGACTCACTCACCGAGTCACAATCTAGAGCCATACCGACCATCACGATTGACGATAGCGGCCCAGAAATAGCTGCGGGTAATTTGGCCGGCGATTACTACTTTAATCGGCAGAATGTGCTGATGGCCGCGGGAAATTATAACGTTGTCGCACCCACACGAATTTACGTTTCCGACCCGGGCACTAATCCAGCAGGCCAGCCAACACGTTTCGTTATGGCCAATGCTAATGTCACCGTTGCCGATGGTGCTTATTTAGCGATTTATGTAGACGGTGACGTGGTTATTGATGGCTCAAACCCCAGAGCGTTAGTGATTGCTAAAGGAACGGTGACATTTGCTAATGTTGGTGATGAAACCCTCATTGGTCGTTTCAATGCGGGAGGGGGCATTGAGTCTGTTTCTTCAACAACGGCAAGTTTCCCTGCACCTTTAAGGGTAACTGCAAACAGTGTACCGAACAATATACCGGGTATATGCGGACGCGAGGTAATCGAAGTACTAAATCACTATCGCTACGAACTAGCGGATAACAAAGGCAGTAGTTGTGCGGCGAAAGAGATCACGCTTAAAGCCTGTGCAGATGTAAATTGCGACCTCATTTACTCTCAGCCGTCTACGGTTAGTCTATCTCCTCAAAATAGCAATAATTTTGAGTGGAGCGGAAGCGATGTCGTCTCGTTTACAGGGCAAATTTCGTTAGCATTAGACAGCTTGAAAGGGAACGATACAAAACTCGCAACGTTAGGTGAAACGCCATCGTCCCAACTACGCTGTTTCATTGGCGGAAAAGATGTCGGTATCGAAGGCTGCAAAATTAATTTTGAAGACGACGGTTTAGTATTTAAAAACCTCACAGACAACAACACCACTATTGTAACCCAGCTATCGGGCAAACCATCAGATCAAGGCTTTAATAGTAAGACCTATGCTGTCGAGGCCTGCGGTAATTCAGAATTTTTAAAAAACAAAATCGTCGATGTCGACCTGAACTATAGCTGTTCAAGCTCTAGCAACTGCTCGAACAAGCTAGCGTTGTCTAATAATAACAATACGTACGAGCTTGGACTAACGCCAGAAACCGTTGCGCTTCAGTTCGATGGGAACTCTCGCGCTGAGTTTTCAGTGCAGTATCCAGACGCGGGTGAACTATCGTTATCAGGTACCATCACTGACAGAACCGGGATTTCAGGGTCGTCTAATATTTTCAAAGTGCGCCCCTTTGGTTTTGCGATGGACATTCTTGATGACAGCGGAACAAGTACAAACCTCAACGGGTATGCTAACAGTGCCAATGGCACCTTGCTTACACGTACCGGCGAAGACTTTGTGGTTGGGTTGCGCACAGTACAGTGGGTTGACGGTGAAGACAGCAACAACGATGGTGTTCCCGACAACTTTGACGACTTGGCCAATAACAATACCGCAGAGCATTTCACAGGCACGGTAACCTTAGCGCCGCAGCAACGCCTGCCTGCGGGCGGCACAACGGGCGCGTTAAGCACATCAAGGGTGCTGTTTGATGACGAAGGGAAGGTGAATGTTAGCCTTAATTACGACGAAGTTGGCACCATTTCGATTAACGCACAAAGCACCTATCTCACAGACACAACCGTATTAGGCCAAGTTAACAACGTGGGGCGTTTTGCGCCTTCTAATTTTGCGCTTTCAGGCTCAGTAGATGCGGCGTGCACGGCTAGTGGTGCTTTCACCTATTTTGACCAGCCACTCGCTGATGTGAGTTTTTCGCTTAATGCGCTTAACCATAACGGCAGTCGCACGGTGAATTATTATGATGGCTTCGACAAACTGACGAATTTAAGTTTGCAGGTGGAGCATTTAGGCAGTCTATTGAACCGGTTAGCAAACACCAGTCCTATCACATGGCCGCAAAACGCGAGCGCTGGGCAAATTAGCTATGCAGATTCAGATATTGCGTTTAGCCGGCTGAGCGGCGCAACACTAGACGGCGCTTATTTAGATGCCAACATCGTTTTAGTCGCCCAGAGCAGTCAACTCGACGGTGCCAATTTTAACGGGTTAACGTGCTCAGGTACCTGCGTGGCTGATATTGGCGGAGCGGTAAGTTTCGCCTACGGCAGAGCAACGCTTATCAACAATTATGGCGGTGCTGATGAAGCATTGTTGCTACCTATGCGTACCCAATATTGGGATGGGAATAACTGGCGTATAAACAGCTATGACAGCTGCACAGGCTTTGAACACGATAACATCAATGACAATTCAGGTGAGCTGGTATCGTCAGAAAACGGCAACCTCAGCGAGGGCGCCTATGAGGTGGGTACGGGAATGCGCGTGTCATCACCTAATGGGGCAGGGAATTACCCGGTAACTTATACGCCAGATGCATGGCTATTGTGGGACTGGGACGGTGACGGGCAGGCTGATAACCCACCAAGTGCTACGTTAACCTACGGTGTGTATAGAGGTAACGACAATATCATTTATAAACGCGAGCAAATTAACAATGAATAAGCGCGCTAAACCTCTATGTGTTTTGAACCTTCTGTTTTCTATGCGGTCACTATGTGGGTCTAACGTAGTAACCAATGGATAAACGCGTATGCGGTATCGCTTTATAGGGTAAGTACTAACTTCGCTCTTCAATAAAGTAGTTATTTTGGCTCTAAGTTGCAGCATTACTTGCCCAAAATTGCCCCCATTGTTAAAGTGTGCGAATAAATATCGACTTCACGTTAAAGCGTCGCCATCTCACCTTTGCAAATACGCGTTAACACAGAAACAGGAATACACTCTTCATGTTTAAAAAGCTTCGAGGCATGTTCTCTAATGATCTGTCCATCGACCTCGGAACAGCTAATACGCTGATTTATGTAAAAGACCAAGGTATTGTTCTAAACGAACCTTCAGTAGTGGCTATTCGGCAAGAGCGCGCAGCGGGCCCTAAAAGCGTTGCAGCTGTGGGTGCGGAAGCTAAGCGTATGCTTGGTCGTACACCGGGTAATATCCGTGCTATTCGCCCCATGAAAGACGGTGTTATTGCCGACTTTTATGTTACCGAAAAAATGCTTCAGCACTTTATCAAACAGGTTCACGATAATAACTTCTTACGTCCAAGCCCTCGCGTTTTGGTCTGTGTTCCTTGTGGTTCAACCCAAGTCGAACGTCGCGCGATTAAAGAGTCTGCACTAGGTGCAGGCGCGCGAGAAGTCTTCCTTATCGACGAGCCTATGGCTGCGGCAATCGGTGCGGGCTTACCAGTGTCTGAAGCGCAAGGCTCTATGGTTGTTGATATCGGTGGCGGTACTACCGAAGTTGCTATCATCTCACTAAACGGCGTGGTGTACTCATCTTCGGTTCGTATTGGTGGTGATAAATTTGATGAAGCTATCATCAACTATATTCGCCGTAACTTTGGTTCACTGATTGGTGAAGCAACCGCCGAGCGTATTAAGCATGAAATTGGTGCTGCTTACCCAGGTGAAGAAGTTCGCGAAATTGAAGTGCGCGGTCGTAACCTTGCAGAAGGTGTACCACGTGGCTTTACGCTAAATTCCAATGAAATTCTTGAAGCCCTGCAAGAGCCGCTTACCGGTATTGTTTCGGCCGTTATGGTGGCACTGGAACAGTCTCCACCTGAACTTGCCTCTGATATCTCAGAGCGCGGTATGGTGCTTACTGGCGGTGGCGCATTACTTAAAGACTTAGACCGACTACTCATGGAAGAAACGGGCATTCCAGTGGTTATCGCTGATGATCCGTTAACCTGTGTAGCACGCGGCGGTGGTAAGGCATTCGACATGATTGACCTTCACGGTGGCGACCTGTTTAGCTACGAATAAACAGGAAAGGCAACCGTAAGGTTGCCTTATTTGTATCATGGATACTATTTTTACTCGCGGTCCTTCCTTAAATATCAGACTTACGCTGGCCCTTGTGTTGTCAGTAACGCTGATATTTGTCGATCACAAAATGGACGGGTTCAAATCTACGCGAGTGTATCTAAACTCTTTAATGAGCCCCCTTCAGTATATCGCTAACCTCCCCGGACTTATGCTAAGTGAAAGCGCCCAGCGTCTTACTTCACAAGAGCAACTATTGACCGAAAATCAAAAGCTCAACAATCAGCTTTTGCTAATGAGCGAAAAGCTTCAGCAATTCGACGTGATCGAAAACGAAAACGCACAGCTTAGAGAATTACTGCAAGCGCCAGTACGTGAGTCATCCAGAAAGATGGTTGCCGAGTTAATGGCCGTTGACAAGAACCCCTACAGTCAGCAGGTGGTGATCAACAAAGGCGCGATAGACGGGGTTTATCCGTCTCAACCGGTTATTGACGACAAAGGGATTGTAGGTCAGGTAATGGAAGTGGGGTCAACGAACAGCCGTGTATTACTGCTTGCTGACGTTACTCACGCTATCCCGGTCCGTTCTCTTCGCAACGACATTCGTTTTATTGCCACGGGGAGTGGCGCCTTAAACGAATTATATCTTGAGCACGTACCGCACAGCGTTGACATTCAAGAAGGCGATACGCTTATTTCTTCTGGGTTAGGAAAGGTTTTTCCCGAAGGTTACCCGGTGGCTACCGTTACCCAAGTGGTACGCGATGAAAGCCGCCCCTTTGCCCGTGTAATAGCCACGCCTTTGGCGAACTTAGACAGGCTTCGTCACCTGCTATTGCTATGGAAAAAAACTAATCCTGAGCGCGATGTAAAAGATGAGACCAAGGGCGAGATGGTAAACGAGGAAGAATCGACCGATGCGTAAACGTAACCTCGTGATCTGGATTAGCCTATTAGTGGCACTGGTTCTACAAATTGTGCCCCTACCTACACAAGTTGACCTTTACCGGCCTGACTGGGTATTAGTGGTGCTGGCCTATTGGAGTATGGCGTTACCGCATCGAGTGAACGTGGGGATCGCCTTTTTAACGGGTGTCGCCATGGATGTTTTGGTAGGCACTACCTTAGGCATCCACAGTTTTGCGCTTAGCATTTGCGTTTATATACTGGCTGCTAATTACCAACGGCTGCGTAATTATTCCGTATGGCAGCAAGCTATTATCATCGGCCTTCTATCATCGTTATATCACCTGATGACATTTTGGGTTCAGCACCTTCTGACCGATATTTATTTTCAAGTGGACTATTTATGGCCGGTGTTAACTTCTATGGTGCTATGGCCTTGGGTATTTTGGTTACTTAGACGTACACGTAGACAGTTTTCTATTTCGTAATTCGAACGCCTTTTTGTTAATTCCAAGGGTAAGACAATGACAAAATCGGTAGTGTTAGCGTCGGCATCACCAAGACGCACCGCGTTGCTCAAGCAAATGAACATAGCTCATACTATACAACCCGCCGATATTGACGAATCGCCGCGCCTGAACGAAACGCCACTGTCGCTGGTCTCACGGCTTGCTGCTGAAAAAGGCCTGGCGGTGAAAGCGAAGTTGGCGTCAAAGCAAACGTTGACTGACGATACGGTCATTTTAGCCAGCGATACCCTTATTGCTTTTAACGGTCAAAGCGTAGGTAAGCCAGAAAACAAAGCCGACGCTAAACGCATTCTCACGATGCTTTCTGGTAACACTCACGAAGTGCTAACAGCTATCAGTGTTTTGAATAACACTCGTCAGCAAACCCAAGTCATTACAACGTCTGTAACTTTTGCAGCATTGACGGATGAGCAAATTACCGCATACTGGGAAACCGGAGAACCTGCCGATAAAGCAGGAAGTTACGCTATTCAAGGTATTGGCGGTGAATTTGTGGTCTCAATTAATGGCAGTGCAAGCGCCGTAATCGGTTTGCCTCTTTACGAAACCCGTCAATTACTCAACGAATTTGGAGTTGTGTCGTGAGTGCTGAACTGCTTATTAACGTTACCCCGTCAGAGTCGCGAGTAGCGCTTATTGAAAACGGAATACTGCAAGAAATACACGTTGAACGTCATACAAAACGCGGTCTTGTGGGTAATATTTATCGCGGTAAAGTAAGCCGGGTACTGCCTGGTATGCAGGCTGCGTTCGTTGATATTGGCCTTGAAAAAGCAGCATTTTTGCATGCCTCAGATATTGTTATTCACAATGAAATTGCTGAAGAAGTCTCGGCAAGCCATATTCAAAAGCAAGACATCCGCGAGTTGGTGCGAGATGGCCAAGACATCGTCGTTCAAGTGGTAAAAGACCCTATCGGCACCAAGGGCGCGCGTTTAACCACAGATATCACCATACCCAGTCGTTACCTCGTATTTATGCCGTCGGTCACTCACGTTGGCGTATCGCAGCGCATTGAAGAAGAAGTGGAACGAGAGCGTTTAAAGTCGCTGGTACAAGAGTTTTGCGATGAAAACGGAGGCTTTATCCTACGTACTGCTGCAGAAGGTGTAGGTAAAAATGAACTCCAGTCTGACGCGGCGTTTTTACGAAGGTTGTGGGACAAAATACAGTCTCGTATGAAAAAGCGTAAGTCGAACGTGCTTTATGAAGATTTACCGCTTGCGCGACGGGTGTTGCGAGACTTTGTTGGTACTGAGCTAGACAGAATTCGCATTGACTCGAAATTATCATTTAATGAGCTTCACCAGTTCACCAAAGAGTACGTGCCAGAGATGAATGGCAAACTAGAGTACTACACCGGTGATCGACCTATCTTCGATTTGTACGATGTTGAAAACGAAGCGCAACGGGCATTAGAGCGTCGCGTTGATTTAAAATCTGGCGGCTACTTGATTATCGATCAGACCGAAGCCATGACCACGATAGATATCAATACGGGGGCCTTTGTTGGGCACCGTAATTTAGAAGAAACGATTTTTAATACCAATACTGAAGCAACGCAAGCCATTGCGCGTCAGCTAAGATTACGCAACTTAGGCGGCATGATCCTTATCGACTTTATCGATATGATTGAACCAGACCACAAACGGCGTGTCTTACATTCGTTAGAGGTGGCGACGAACAAGGATAGAGCCAAAATTAATATTCACGGTTTCACTGCGTTGGGGCTTATTGAGATGACCCGCAAGCGCACCCGTGAAAGCATAGAGCATATACTGTGCGGCGAATGTCCGGTGTGTAAAGGCCGGGGCACAGTTAAAACCATTGAAACCATTTGCTTTGAAATAATGCGTGAAATCGTTCGCGTGAACCGCGCATACGATGCGGATAAGTTTGTGGTTTACGCCTCACCAAAAGTGGCAGAAGCCCTAATGGGTGAAGAGTCTCATATGCTGGCAGAACTAGAAGTATTTGTATCTAAACAAATTAAGGTACAAACAGAAACATTGTACAACCAGGATAAGTACGACGTCGTCATGATGTAATGCATTAACGTATACAAAGGCAAAATGTGACAAATTTTTCGTCGGTAGCCGCTTATCTACTTAAGAAGTTTTGGCTGCTACTTGCCGTATTGCTTGTACTTTTCGCGCTAGTATTAAGCGCTGCACGCTATGCTCTGCCGCATATTGAGCACAACAAACATTTGTTGGAAGACTATATTAATGAGCAGTATGGCGTAAACCTATCAATAAAAAGCGTGCATGCGGTTTGGCAGCGCAGCGGCCCTAGCATTGTGCTAAATTCGGTATCGCTCGCCAAAGATGAAGCTTCACCTGTTGCCTTAGACATTCGACAAATTTACGTTGAATTAGATTTCTGGCAATCACTGCGCGATCAGCTTATTTCTTCTACCCGTTTTGAATTGCGGGGCCTTCGCCTAGATATCGATGCCGATCGCCTTTCCGGCGGTGGCAAAAATAACTTCCCTGTGGTTAACGCGTTAGAGCGCTTGTTCTTAGAGCAATTACAAAGCTTTTCGTTAGAAGATGGGGCGGTGTCAATTACACATCTTAACGAGACCAATTCTTTCGACATTGAAAGCTTATCCTGGAATAACCGTAAACAGCGACATCAAGGTTTAGGCCGGCTTAAAGTTGCTGATTTAGCGGCAAACTCAGCCTCTTTCATTATTGATATTAACGGCATCCGTGAAGACTTTGACGGCGTCTTTTATGCCAAAGCTGAAGAACTCGACATTTCGCCTTGGGTTAGCGACCTGATAAAGACCAAGCGTCCACTGGCTCAAAGTCGTGCTAATTTTGAGGTGTGGGCAAATTTTGCCAACAATGAAATTACCAGCGTGCAGGCTGAGCTTAATGACAGCTTGTTAGAGTGGGGCGATGGGCGTGCAAAAACGATAACCGGCATCAGTAGCGGTAGCTTACAAGCACTGCCTAATAAGAAGAGCAAGCGTGGCGGTTGGAACGTTAGGGTAGATCAGCTTGTACTGAACTCAGGTAACGAGACAATGACGACCGACCTTATTGGTAGTATCAGTGCAAATGGCGACGCGCTCATCAATACGGTTAAGCCTGTTCAGATCAATCCCTTTTTATTGCTATTGCCACTTTTCATGGATGACACCGGTGAAGACGAAATACGCGGGCTGAACCCGAAGGGAGAGCTCGCCACATTGCAACTTCAATGGCGCAGTGGTACCCCCTCTCTCGCGGCCAAAATAGTTGATTTGCAGTGGGATAAAACAAATAAAGTACCGGGGTTATCTTCTCTCGATGTTGACCTATTCTGGTATAAGAATAACGGGGCTATTTACTTACAAAGCACTGATAGCGTATTAAGCGCGAGTGGGGTTATCAAAAAAGACCTCAAGATTAACGCGCTAACCTCGCAATTTTATATTTATCCCGAAACGGCAGAAGAGCCCAACAAGCAGTGGGTCGTCAAAGGGGACAATATGCTCCTCGATAGTGATGCCGTTACCCTTAAGCCGCAGTTTAAACTTAATACAGCGACGGGATTTATGTCGCTTTATATAGATATAAGCCCGATAGCGTTAAATACAGTGAGCGACCTTTTCCCTGCTGGCGTTATGGGGGCAAACACAGATAAATACCTAACCCGGGCGTTTACTGGTAAAGGCGACATCGAAAATGCTCGCGTGCTGTGGCATGGACGTACCCGAGATTTTCCGTTTGAAGACAACTCAGGAATTTTCCAAGCCTATGTGGATATCAAAGATGGCGACTTTCTTTTCGCACCAGATTGGCCTGCACTGAATGATTTAGACCTTTCGCTATATTTCGTAAACAATGCACTGGTAATGGAAAGTCCTAGCGCCACCTTAGCGGATATGAAAATAAGCAATATGTCGGCGGCCATTCCAAGCTTTAAGCCAGGTGCTCGTTTAGCGATTTATGCGACAGGCGAGGGAACGGGAGACGCATTAACCGACTTAATGATGAACTCCTCGTTGCAAAAGTCCTTAGGTAATGTGCTTAACAATGAAGTGCAAATTAGTGGCCCACTCTCGGCAGATATTAAGCTAGATATTCCATTTAAAGGCAAGGACGTGGTGGCATCGGGTACTGCGCATTTGTCGAATAACCCCGTCTATATCGCTAGCACCAAAATGCTTTTCGACAACGCATCAGGCGATGTGACCTTTACCAACGGGAATATCGACGCCAATGCGCTACAAGCACGGTTTCTCAAGCAGCCTGTAGCGCTCTCCTTAAGTGGAAGGCAAGGGGACACTTACGACCTTCATGTTGAATTAGGGGGCCGCTGGCACGTGCACCCCCTTGCAAACTACGTGAATACAGACCTCACTGATTATATTGATGGGGAAAGTGACTGGAAAACCGTTGTTGATCTTACGCTGTCTAATAGCAGTTTTTCCTACACCGCCAATTTGAAAGCTGACCTAACGGCAACACAAAGTGTGTTACCCGCTCCATTTGATACGCCTGCGGGTACCAGCCTCCCTTTATCTATTGTCAGTGAAGGTAACGGTAAAGCGTCAAACATCGAAGCGAGACTAGGAGAGCGCATTCGTTTTGATGGTGTTCTGCCGCATAAAGAAATGCAATTCTCCCGCGCACATTTAGCGTTAGGCGAGAGCGACATTGCCAACATAGGAACTGGGTTTAGCATTAGTGCAAATTTAGCTGAAGCCGATGTACAAGAGTGGTTTAGCACGATTAACATGCTGCTTTCTGGCAAAGGTAAAGCGGATAAGCAAAAATCGAATGCTGAACTTACGAGGGTTAATACTGCGCAAAAAGATGAGAAACAGGTTAATTTATTTGGTACCCCATCACGCATTTTCGCCAAAGCTGAAAAACTCAATTTTGCGGGCCACAGTATTAAAGATGCTGAGCTTAATGCCACAGAGCGCGATAGAGATTGGATTTTAAATTTAACCTCGCCACAGGCACGCGCTACCGTTCGTATTAACAGCGATTTAGAACAACAAGGTATCGAGATAAATGCTGATTATTTATCGCTAGAAAAACCGAGTGAAAACATTGCCACCTCCACGACCGCAGATACCTCACAGACTCCGCCGGTTGTTGCCAACAATCAGGCCGTTTCAGACGATGAATCGCCGTATGATATTGACCCCAACACGTTGCCGCCTATTTATTTTTACTGCCAAAGCTGCGGTATACACGGTATAGATTTTGGGGAGATTACGCTAGATATTGCGAAGGAAGATAACGGCTTAGCCATTCGCCAGCTTTTAGTGAGGTCGGATGATACTAACATTACCGCAAGCGGTTACTGGAAGCATGTTGGTCGGGATATACAAAGTGCGATAAAAGGCTCGCTAACGTCGCCTGATGTAGGCCAAATGCTTAAAGAGTATGGTGTAGAGTCTGGCATAAAAGACTCGAGCGCAGAGGTTAAGTTTGATATTAGCTGGCCTAACGCGCCAATGGATTTCGGGTTTGAAGCGTTAAACGGTGACGTAGAATGGTCGCTGTCAGATGGTTATTTGACCGAGCTTAGTGATCAGGGCTCACGTATCTTTACACTCTTTAGCCTTAACTCGCTGGTCAGAAAGTTAAGCCTCGATTTTAGAGATGTCTTTGCTAAAGGCTTCTTTTACGATGATATGGGCGGAACCCTTAAAGTTGTAAACGGGAAAGCCTATACCGATGATACTGAAATTGACGGTGGGGCCGGTGAAATTGAAATAACGGGCTTTACCGACCTCAATACCGGCGGCCTAAATTATAACGTGTCATTTGCGCCAAACGTGACGGGTAATCTGCCCTTTTTAGTTTATTTCTTGGCAACGCCACCTACAGCACTGGCAGCCCTTGCTATTGATCAGGTATTAACGTCGGCGAAAGTCATCTCAAATGTGAACTATCGCGTGACAGGCACCATAAAAGATCCTAAGTTCGATGAGGTTGAACGCAATAGCAAAGACATCAGTTTGCCTGCACAAAATGCGCCTGCCCCTGCCAATCCCCAAGACAGGCCATTAACGGAAGATGATGTACGCAGGCTTAAAATGGAGGTGATCGATGGTTAACTTAGTTGCACTACAAATGACATCCACGCCACATGTGGAAGAAAACCTGAATATTGTCGAAAAAGAAATGGCAACAGCGGATATCGAGAGAGATAGCCTGGTCGTGTTACCGGAGTGCTTTGCCTGTTTCGGCGGCAAAGAAAAAGGTCAATTAGCGGTAGCTGAAGTAAAAGGCGATGGGATAATACAGCAACGTTTATCGGCGCTTGCTAAGCAGCATCAATGTTACATTGTGTCAGGAACGTTTCCGGTAAAAACACAAAACCCCGATAAGTTTTCTGCTGCTTGTATGTTATTTGGTCCAAATGGTGAGCTTTTGGCTGATTACCGTAAAATTCATATGTTCGACGTATCGGTAAACGACAATACAGGCAGCTATAAAGAATCTGCTACCACAGAAGCAGGTAATGAGGTAGTCACTGTTCGAACGCCAATTGGCAACATTGGGCTTGCGGTGTGCTATGATGTACGCTTTCCAGGGTTGTTTTCTGCAATGGGCGAAATTGATATTTTGGTACTGCCCGCGGCTTTTACCCAACGCACCGGCGAGGCTCATTGGCACGCTTTACTTAAAGCCAGAGCCATTGAAAAGCAGTGCTATGTGGTAGCCCCCAACCAGAGCGGCGTACACCAAAATGGCCGCGAAACTTACGGACACAGTATTATCTTGTCGCCGTGGGGCGATACGCTTGGGGAACGTAAAACCGAAACAGGGTTTGTGTCGGCTAGCGTAGATATTGCAGAAAGAGAAACCATTAAACAGAATATGCCGGTTGCCGAACATAACCGATTCAGGAGTCATTTTGTCTAAATCTGTTGAGCGTCATTTATTATCTGACTCAGGCCTAGATATTACTAAGCTAGAGCGCGCGCTAGCGACCATTCACCGCCACGATACCGACTATGCCGATTTGTATTTTCAGTCGAGCCAGCACGAAAGTTGGGTGCTAGAAGACGGTATTATCAAAGAAGGTAGCTACAACATTGAGCGCGGTGTAGGCGTTCGCGCCATTAGCGGCGAAAAAACGGGGTTCGCTTATTCTGATGAAATAAGCGAAGAAGCGTTAACTAAAGCGTGCAAAGCAGCCCGAGGTATCGCACCAAGCGGTGGTACGCAGCAGGTTGCAGCGCTGGGCCATAAGCCCGTTGAGGCCCGTTACAGCGAAAATAACCCCATTCTTGCTATGCAAGATGCGGAAAAGATTGGCTTACTAAAAGCGGTAGACGCTTACATTCGCAAGCAAGAGCCTTCTGCCAATCAGGTAGTGGTGAGCTTAAGCGGTGTATATGAAGAGATTTTAGTTGCTGGTAGTGATGGCACGTTAGCGACCGATATTCGCCCTCTGGTGCGCTTAAACTGCTCAGTATTGTTAGAGCAAGGTGATAGACGCGAGCGCGGTTCAGCCGGCGCTGGCGGCCGTTATGCCTATTCGTTCTTTAAACAGGACGAAAATGGTAAACCTTACTTTGAACAACTCGCCGATGACGCGCTTCACATGGCGCGTGTTAACATGCAGTCTGTGGCATCGCCTGCAGGCGCTATGCCTGTGGTATTAGGCAACGGTTGGCCTGGTGTATTGCTTCACGAAGCCGTCGGTCATGGCCTTGAAGGTGACTTCAACCGTAAAGGTGCGTCAACGTTTAGTGGGCGTATTGGCGAGCGAGTAGCAGCCAAAGGCGTAACTGTGGTAGATGATGGTACATTAAACGACCGTCGTGGCTCGTTATCAGTAGATGATGAAGGTACGCCAACGGCCCATAACGTGCTAATTGAAGACGGTATTCTTAAAGGCTACATGCAAGATAAGCACAATGCGAAACTAATGGGTGTTGCACCCACCGGTAACGGTCGTCGTGAATCTTACGCCCACTTGCCTATGCCCCGTATGACGAATACCTACATGCTGGAAGGCCAACATGATCCGCAGGAAATTATCGCGTCTATCGACAAAGGTATTTACGCGCCGAACTTTGCTGGCGGGCAGGTGGATATTACCTCGGGCAAATTTGTATTCTCTAGCGCTGAAGCTTACCTTATTGAAAACGGTAAAATTACCGCGCCAGTGAAAGGGGCCACCTTAATTGGTAACGGCCCAGAGGTTATGCAAAAAATCTCAATGATCGGCAACGACACAGCCTTAGATAAGGGCGTGGGTGTGTGCGGTAAAGACGGTCAAAGCGTACCTGTAGGCGTTGGCCAGCCCACGCTTAAAATTGACGAGTTGACCGTGGGCGGCACAGCCTAAGATTTCTTTCCCGGCGAACTAAATTCGCGATCTATATTCAAAAATAAAAAGGTTGGGCAATTGCACCAACCTTTTTTGTATCTGAGCTCAGACGCTTAATCACTCTTCGTGAATAACGTCTTTCAAATACTGAAACAACTCTCTGAACGCTTTAGGCGGCGCATTCTTTTCACGCTCTTTTTTAATTTGGCGATGAAATTGGCGTAGCTTTTGTCTATCTAGCTCAGGATATTGTTCGATGAGCTTCTGTATTGCCGGGTCGCCTTGCTCGATTACCGCTTCGCGGGCTTTTTCTAACGCATGGAAAGCCGCGTTAGCAGCCTGATGCTGGTGCGTTAACTTCGCTAGCGCTTCTTCTATGTCAGTCGTATCGCGATTACGCAGTGCCTTACCAATAAACTGAAGCTGGCGGCGGTAACCGTCTTTCTTCTTATTTACCTTACGGGCAATAGCAACTGCATCGGCCAGCTCTTCATCCATAGGGATAGTGGCAATGTTTGCATCAGTTAAGTTAACCAAGGTTTCACCTAGCTTGTGAAGCTCTTTCGCTTGGCGTTTTAGCTCAGTTTTACTGACAAACACTTCCTCTTCGAACTCATCTGCTTGCGCATCTTCGAAGTAAGGATCTTCAGGAGAATTGTATTTCTGATCACTCATTTCAAACTCATTAGTGTTACACTTTAGCTAAATTGTAACTATCACAGTCGAATTAAGACAGCGAAACTTACTATGCAAATTGAGCAGCAGTTAGCCGACATTCAAAATGTCGTAGATGATGTACTAAAATTAGCCGTTTCAAAAGGCGCTACGCAAGCCGAAGCCAGCATGTCAAAAGTGCAAGGCATTGCCGTATCTTCACGTATGCAAGAAGTTGAAAACGTTGAGTTTACCAACGACGGTGGCCTAGGTATTAGCGTATATGTAGGCAAGCGAAAAGGCAGTGCTTCTACTGCTGATCTAAGCAAAGCAGCATTAACATTAGCGGTAGAAAAAGCCGTAGATATTGCACGCTATACCAGTGAAGATCCGTGCACAGGTTTGGCCGATGCCGACCTTATTGCAACAGAATTCCCAGATTTAGAGCTGTATCACCCTGAAGAGCTAGATACGGAAAAGGCCATTAAGACCACCATTGAAGCTGAAAAAGCGGCAATGGATTACGACTCGCGTATTACTAATTCGGATGGCGCCTCGTATAACGCAAACTTAGGTATGCGCGTTTATGGCAA